>OGSC01000537.1_pt1 | contig 16008 bp, 21 predicted proteins | sample 1573751 | NCBI WGS metagenome assembly OGSC01 (sample SAMN03295840, study PRJEB24534) | human gut metagenome | isolation source: fecal sample 8 from infant 5 | host: Homo sapiens | place: USA: Pittsburgh, PA | collected 2014-07
ATATTAAACCGTTGGTGGTGGCGGTAAGTGGATCACTTTTTACCCGTTGTTGACACATGTCACCACCCCGCCGTCGATACTGGTTTGCACCGGCATCTGCGTGAAGTGAAGCTCTTGCAACTGGAGACCACTGCCGCCAAGATTGATATTCATCCGGAACCAGTTCAGGCCCCGGTTGAGATAGTTCGGGCTGCGTAGCCACTGCTGGAAAGCGCGCTCCTGCGCCAGAGTGAAGATCCACGTCAGTGACCAGGTTGCTTTCAGGTCGTCAGTAAGGTTCTGGAAGATAGCCGGGCCGACCGCTGGCTGATCGGTCTGGAACCCGGTATCGAGCGTCATGTTTTTGCTGGCCTTCTGCGCCAGCGGTAGCCAGTCGGGATAGTCGATAATTGGCATCTAAGCTCCAGGCATTAAAAAACCCGCCGAAGCGGGTTTGATTATTCAACGGATCGTGGACCAGGCGGTGCTTCGTAAACATTGATTTTAATGTCAACGATATCCCCATGATTAATAAATTCCAGATCCTCTCCAGCAGGAGCAATGCCTTTAATTGTAGAGCCATCCTTTAGAGTAAAGACAAACTCTACTGCCCTGTTTGGATAAAGCTTATGAGGCTTGCCTATCTCTGTTGGTATTGATTTCACATCGTTTGGCTCAATAACCACACATATCTCCTTATAACTGACCTCGAGGTGTTCTTTTCGCAGTTGTATTGCCAGTGATAGCCTGCGATATAGGACCTCCATTATTCAAGTCAGCAATAATGGCATCCACGGTTATTGTACCATCTCCGTTGTTCGTAGCTTGAGCGTCAAATGTGGCACTCGTCATATTCTGAACGTTGATTATGACGTTCACACCGCCCCCTGAGGTCATATCCTTGTTACTGATCACCTTGCCATTGTCGCCCGGTATCATGTACTGCTTACCGGTGCTGGCCTGGTAGATCTCTGGCATGCCGCCTTCACCGACCTGATACATCCCGCCAGCAGAGACAGGCCCGCCGTTCTTGCGTTTGCCTGACAGTGCCAGGATGCCAGCCATCGCGCCAAGACCAATAGCAACAGCACCACCGAATGAAGCCACTGAGGACATGATGGCCGCCGGAGTCCATGCCGCCGTAGTAGCCGCTGCCGCTGCCGTCGAAGTCGCCGTCGTGGTTGCGATGCCTGCTGCCTGTGCCGTGGTGGATGCTGCAACCGCCGCGGTAGTGGCCGTCTGGCCCATAATGGCCGACTTAACCCACTCAATGCCCATCTGAACGAACGAGTTGACCACGCTGTTCAGCACGGTCATCCCGATGCTGCGCATTGCATCGCTGGCTGACATACTTCCGGTGACAATGCCAGTCAGCGCGTTACTTGCCACAGAACCGAGAGAGTCGAAAGCCGCCGCCGCTGCCTGAGTGGCCGCGTTCTGTTGCGCCCATTCTTCCCACATCGCAGCGTTACGCTGATCGCGATACTGCTGCTCGATAGCTGCACGCGCTGCCTCAGCCTCCCCGATCTTCTGCGGGTAAAGCTGGGCGTAAAGCTGGATGTCAGCAATGTCTTTCTGATACTGACTATCCAGCCCGGCAGTTTTACTGGTTTTTCCCTGGATGGTGCTGAACTTATTGGCTGCCTCAGTGCGCTCCCGTTCAGCCTTGGCCTGCTCACGCAATGCGTTGGCATTGTCCCAGGCTTTTCCTGCCAGTTGCCCAGCCAGCAGAAGTTGTTCCTGCGTGGCGGTGTTACCGAGAGACTGCTGTGCATTAAGCACGGCCTGAGCCCTGGACAGCTCCCCGACACTGCCAGCTGACAGCTCGGCCTTTTGCCTCAGCTCGTCCAGTTTTTTGTTAACGGTTTCCTGCGCTTTAGCGTATTGCTCGGCTTCTTTCTGTGCCGCAGACTTTCCGCCTTTCGCTTTGCTGCCGGTAGCTGAGGCGGTCGTTTTAATCTCGATAGGTTTAGTGGCTGCTGCTGTTTTCTGAACCGCATCCCAACCGGCGCGAGAGGCCTTCTCCCACGCCTCAGCTGTAAGTTGCGCGGATTTCTCCTCGTTCTCTTTCTGCCAGTCACCAAATCCAAGCCAACTCCATGTTCTCGCTCGCTTGGCGTACATTTCGGCTTCAGAGCGCAGATCTGCTATTTGCTGACTGGCGGTAGCTGCTTGCCCGGTAAGCCTGCCAATGGCAACAGCAAGAGAATCGATAACCAGAACCATCCCGTTACTAGCCCCTGTAGCCTGGTTAATATTATCAACCATGGTCAGGAAAGAGTTGGTGAGGGCGGTATTAGCCTGTGAAAGCGTGCGCGGGAGTTTCTCGAACTCTGCATTCACTGAGCCGGTTTGCTTCTGAATGGCGTTGAGAGCATCTTCTGCCGTCAGTTTCCCGTCCAGCATCAGCTGGCGAAGCTCTCCGATGCTTACACCCATCCCGGCGGCAATCTGGCGCGCCAGTTCCGGCATTTGCTCAAGGATGGAGTTGAATTCCTCAGCCCGCACAACTCCAGATGAAATCGACTGGCCAAACTGTCGCAGCGCATTCGCCATTTCCTCGGATGAGGATCCACCAATACGCCCGATTTTCTGAAGTGTTTCGGTAAGCTGAATGATCTGGCCGTTGGTAGCTCCGGTATCGCGCAACGCCGTGCTGAGAGTCTCCCACAGCTTTGCTGTATCCTGTAGCGAACCACCCGTTGCCGAACTGATGCGCATCAGATTCTGCATAGTCTGCGAGGCTGTCGCTGCGCTACCAGTAAGCCTCTCTATTCGCGCGTTGAGCTGACTCATATTGTCAGCAGCAACGAGGAATGCACGCCCCCAGTCAACAACTATCGATGCAGCTATGGCCCCGGCAACCTTGTTTATGCTGGTCTGGAGTTGGTCAAATTTACTGGCTGCCTTTGACGCGCCACCACTCATCTTCTCAAGGCGCTCATTTACCTTGCGCTGGGCCTCAATCAGATTCGCAACATCCATCTGCACCTGATAGACGATATTGCCTACTTGTTCCTCACCCGCCATTGATCTTTCTCCTGTGGATTATCCCACGCAATAGCCGGGAGTTATTTCTTCGCTGCGGCCCTTCTTGCCGCCTGTTTAGCCAGAAAATCATCAGCAACTGCGCTGTATTCTTCTTTGGTCAGGCCTTTCTGGTCCGGATATTTCTCTGACAGCAACGCCTGAAATTCAGTCATGGTCAGACGGCGCGCTTCATCCAGGCTTATACTGAAGTGGATCCTTGCTGCGTTGATGTATTCAATGGCGTTAAATTCTGTAGTGCCTCCAGACGATTCATGGCGCTGGAGTTTTCGCGTCTTCGCTTTCCCTGTTACGCCATGCTGTAAAAGATGCTGAGCAAAGATGACAATATCTGACTGGGGCATGAGACCGGGCGAATAAGAAAGCTTTCCTTCAACCTCATCCCATTGGCCAACAATCGGCGTTAAATCTTCATCTGAGCACGCCTGTAAAACATCCATGGCTTTTGCTAGCAGGCGATCTGAAACCCTGCGCATCGCTGGCCCCATCCAGTCAGGTAAACCGCCAAAAGCATCGGCACAGACCGAGATTAATTTGTCCGCCTCGCGACCATGAATATCAGCGTATATCTCAACAATTTCATGCGGCTCACCGATCCTTGTCATTGCCTCAAAAGACGGTCGTAACAAGTAATCTTTTCCGCCTTCACGGCTGTCACTTATGCCTATCTCGCCAATTTCTCTCAAAGCGGTCATGGTATTTCCTGATCAACGGTCATTATCAAGGCTGCCAGTCGACAGCCTTTGTAATGTTCGCTATGCGGTAACAGTGAGCACGCAGGTTGTTGAGGTGATTTTATTTCCGTCGCTATCCGTGACCTCACAGCGATAGCTACCACTCGATGCGGTTGTAACGCCAAGCAGCAGGAGCGTGGCTGTTGCCGCCGTAGGGTTTGCAGTTGAATCGATCTGAGTGCTGCCAAGGAACCATTTGTAGCTGTAAGTTGGGCGACCGCCTGTTACGTCAACATCAAGAACGACGTCGTTGTCTGCATCGGCAGCTTTAGTCGCTGGCAAATCTTTGGAGAATGCCAACGGCGTTGAAGGCGTGGCGTCCGTATTAACAACCTGAACAGTAGTGCCATCAGATACTTTGAACTCAACGGTAAACGTGATGATGTCGTTACTTCCGCCATCTGCTGGCGTAAGGTTAGAAATCACCATATAGCCCGAGAACTCGATTGGACCGATAGCGATACGTGCCCACAGCGTCGGCTGGCGCTTGGCATTGATCTCATCGGTGAAGTACTTCACCAGATTGCCATAACCGAACTGGTCAAGTTTGTCGTGTTTCCGCACTTCACCATCAAAACTGATTGTCGCGTCTGCGTTGGTGATGATGTTTTCTACCCATCCCGCAGTATCGTCTGCATCAGAAGTGACAGAGTTTGGAGCGAAATCCAGCCCCTTACTGGTTCCCGCACCGAGAGCCTTCCAGTCGTCTTCTGTAGGCCGCGCGTCTGGGCATCCATAGGCCAGCTCCAGTACAGTTGCCGAGCCGAATACCCTTTCGTTGGAGTTTTGGCAATTAGCCATCTTTGACCTCTTTTATGTATAAAAAAAGGCCGCCAGATGGCGACCTTGTGTTGATGATTTTTCTTCAGTCCCCAAAAGTGCAGGCAAACTGTAATCTTAGGACAATCCTTCCCTCCTCCGTCGTCACAGGAGTTGGGTAAGCGCCCATGTTTTCGATCTTACCCACGCATTCGTCTGCGTGAGGATTTGCCTGAACGTAATCAAGGATTGACTGAGCTGCCGTTGCCGCCGCCTGGTTTTTATCCTTTGCACCAATCACATCGACCAGGACATAGTTATCGTTCCCGAGGTCATTTCTGATGGGGGTTCCGCCATTTGGTCTGAACACCATAATCGCTTTCGAAAGGTCCTTCGGGTCATTGAAATTAAGAAGCTGAACCAGGAAACCGTTAGTAAGCCCGGCTTCGCCAAACATGTTCCTGACTCGCTGATACATAGGAGGATTCATAGAGACATTTCCTTGGCGATTACAGCATCAATCTGTCGCTGCGTGTCTTCAAACCCTTTGGTTAAAAACTCCTTCCTGGCCGTCGCTCGGCGGAAGTTCTGAGGTACGCTTGGGTCATGGACGTATGCAGCATAGTTAGCTGAATAACCCACCCGGCCCGTCACGCGATTGCCATTTACAGTGATCTCGCGGAACTGGCTATTGATGAGGGTTGATGTATCGATCGGGGTATAGAGCGCCGCCTGAGATCCGCCGATAATCAAAGCTGATTGCATGGCTCTGACGACCTTTCTACCCTGAATATCACCAACCAGAGCATTCAGGTTTTTCTTCGCCTGGGTGATGCCCTTCACTTTGATGCCCATGGCTACACTCCCGTCAGGATGGCGTAATCATCCGCCAGTCGCTCGAACGTATCGGCATAGCGGATAACCTGCCGCACCTCGTCGGCGCCGGCCACAACCGGGTCGGCTTCGGTCGATACGCCAATCAGCAGATAATCACCCGCGGCCGCCAGCGCAAACTCCGTCCAAACGGTGTTCTTCACGACGATTTCAGCGCCCAGGCTGGCTAACTTCTTGCTGAGCCCGCCCTCGTAATCACAGAGGATTTGCTCAGGTTCGGCATAGCCAAGCGGATCGCCGTATTCGTCATTACCTTCCAGCTTGCGCCAGATGGTCGCCGTGGCTGTGTATGACCACGAAGCTACGCTGCTCAATTTTCTGCCCCATGTCTCACGGTGAACAAACCTGATGAAACCTCTGCAACCAAGCGGGCTTCCCATGCTTTGACGAACGAGTCAAACCGCCCAAGCGGCCTGGTTTTACCCATGTAATGAATCTGGGCCCGAAATTTACCAGTTTGCTTGCACCACGTAACTCCTGTCACTCCAGTGGTGTTATCTTTTCGCCTACGAACATTTCGAGCATTTTCGCCAGCGATACACTCACGAAGGTTGCAAAGCCGGTTATCGGTTTTGATACCATTGATATGATCAATTCTTCCCCTGGGCCATTTCCCATGAGCATAAAGCCACGCTAAACGGTGCAATCTGTAGCTCTTGCCAAAGATTGTCATGTGAAGATAACCGCAACTATCAACGCATCTACTAAACGCATTCTCCTTAACGCCTCTGCGTCCTTTCTTGCAGCTAATCAAACCCGTGTAGGCATCGTATGTTATTAAACTTCTTAGAGTTTCAACATTCATGAGTTTACTCATCCTCTCCATCTAATAACCTTTGCGCCGGAATTCCTTATCCGCTCACAAAGAATGAACCACTCGCCGTCCGATTTCACGTAGCCGGTAGTCTCCCGCCCCGTGTCGGTCATCACCCATACGCGAGTGAAGGAACGGGGAAGCCCGTGCTTAACTGATTTGTACGTCATCACTTGTCACCGCACATGCAGCCGCCCTTCCCGATCCAGATACCAGCGAATGCCGGGGTGGCGGTAGGGTCGGCAGGAATAAGGGCAGTGGCGCAGCCGTACTTATCCAGCCCGCGCAGCAGGTTCACTGATGCTTTCCAGCGATCGGTGAACGACTGATACCGGAAAGAGCGCGACGCACCACTCGGAGCTGTCTGGCTGGAGATGTATTTATCCCCCTGCCCGAGCCCCATAAGCGCCAGCAGATAGAGCTGAATCAGCAGAGAGGTCGATGCCGGATAATGCGCATCAAGACACTCCTGAATGCCGTTGGCCTGGTCGACGAGAGCCTGAAGAACAAAATTTGGCAACTCAATGCCGACACTCGATAAGTACTCAGTGGCTTCTTCTATAGTAACCATGGTAACCGCTCTCAAAAGAAAACCCGCCGTAGCGGGTTTCTGTTTATTCATGTCTGGCAAAATCGCCATGGACTTTATTTCTTGTTTCTAAAAGCCATTCCTCAACCACTTGTCTGGACTTTGATTTTTTCTTATGGCTGACACCATTAGCGACAATTTGCCCAAGCCAAAGCCCTGATGACTTCACGAAACACAAGCCCTTAACTCCGCTGGTATTATGGGAAGGGGTTCTCATGTTCCAGAGGTTTTGCGATGTAGTAGCTATTCGAAGGTTGCGTATCTCGTTGTTCTTTCTATCACCGTCCGCATGATCAATATCATGACCATCAGGAATTGAGCCATTATTCAGCTCCCAAACTATGCGATGCGCAGCATACCGTTTCCCAAACAGCCAAACGACATAGTCTCCACGAGTACAGCTATAGCTTCCAGCGACAGATCCAGCCCTCATCTTTCCTCGCTTAGTTTTCCACCTCAAGCCAGTATCAGATGTTGGATCGTAAACAAGAAATTCGGATAGAATGATTTTCGCCATGATTTTACCTCCGCTATAGGTAAATAATTGGTTAGGGCCGGGGCAATGTTGACGCATTCCCCGGCTCGCTTATTTTACCATTAGCGCAGATATTAATCATTATTACCCCGCCGGAGCGGGGCATAAAAAAAAACCGCCTGAGCGGCGGCTGTTATTCAGCAGGGAAAAGCTTTTCGAGTTCGCCATCCGGCAAAAGCTCGCTGAGTTTTTCAGCGCCCAGGTTGCCTTTGAACTCAATACCCAACTCAGTAAGGCGGCCCTGAATGATCTCTTTGCGAGATTTTTCACCGGTACCGGCATCAGGTGTTGCAGGTTTCAGCTCGCCACCAGCCTCGCCCTTCATCAGCCGGACGTTAGACTTCAGCGCCGGGTGAAGATCTTTCAACTCCACCACGTCGCCAACCTTTACGCCGAACCATGGGCGCACAACTTCGTATTTAGCCATGCTGTTTCCTTACGCCAGGTTAGCGCCGTAGACAACGCCGGACAGCCCCTGATCGTCTGCGGTAATTTGCAGACCTTCAGCAGACATGATCTGGAAGTTGTAGTTAACGTTAGGCAGTGGGCGCGGCAGCGGAACAACGCCTACAGCCATACCCACCAGTGGTGAGATCACGTCACGGCGACGAACGTACGCAATAAACTCGTTACCGGTCAGCGCGAAGCTCATACGGATTTCTTTCACCGGCGCGAAAGGCAGAACAGCCTGCAATACAGTGCCGCTTACGACGCCATTCACCACGTACGGCTGCGCCAGGTTTGCCCAGATTTCCGGGGAAACCCACATCACATCGTAGGCGGCGACTTTGTTCGTGCGTGCGGTGGTGCCGAATGCGCCTTTACCGAAGAATGCAAAGATCGCGGTCATGTCAGCGGTTGTCAGGTCGATGTTCGCACCACCAGCACCAGAACCGAGGTTAATCTTCTTGGTGTTGCGGTGGTTCTTGATGCCCTGCGCCGGGTAGGACTGAACCTGAATTTTTGAATCGCCGTTCAGGTAGTAGTTGACGCGCTTCTGGTTGAACTTGCGCATCTTCGCCATCTGCGAATCCAGCACCAGATCAATGCCTACAGAGTTAAGGCCAGCAGCATGACGCCAGTTAACACCGTAGCCAGCAGTGAACACCGGAATCGGGTCGCCATCGCTCGCGTAGTCAGTGTGGTCGAAGGAGAATGGCGCCTGACCATCTATGCTTACTGACACGTCGTCAGCGATATCGCCGACCACGTTATACAGCTTGGCGGTTTTACCAACCGGCAGCACGGTCTGAACGCCGATCAGGTCGTTCACGATTTCCATGCCAACTTCCTGATCGCGCAGTTGCAGCACCTGATTGTCAATCTCAGCCCAGAAGTCACGGGAGAAACCGCCAACGGCGTTACATGCCAGCATGTCAGGCGTCATGATTGCGCGGTTAGCCGCGATGATGGAATCGTTCTGAAGGTTCCACATGTTGCGGTTTGCCCACAGTTCACTCCAGTGCCCGCCGAGGCGGGAGTTAGTCGCCAGCGTCTCTTTAGAGAAGTACATATGTGTTTGTCCTTTTGTTACGCGCCAGCTGCGGCGACAGTGCCAACGCGCATACGCACGCGAATGAAGTCAGTGGTGCTGGCCGCGATGGTGTATTCATCCTGGCTGTAGCCGATCACTGAATCAGTGTCGGATGTGGCAAGGGTAAACTGACCGGCAGTTCCCAGCTTGATCGGGCTGTCTTTTTTATACGCACCAGGCAGGCAGCGCAGCGCCAGCTCACGACCTTCTTCAACGTAGTTACCTACTGCCGAATCCCCGGCCGGGATTTCTTCGGTGATTGTCAGCCCCTGGTGGTAACCAACATCGATGATGTACAGGCGACCGGTTAGCGCGGTGGCCTGAGCGAATTTATCGGATGAGTTGATAGTTGCCGCAGTACCGGGAAGCAGCGCGGCGGCCGTAGTGCGGGTTTCGGTCTTGTACAGAGACTGACCGTCGATATTAACGCGACGATAACGTGGCATTATTCCGGCTCCTTACTTGAAGTGTTCGTCTGCGGCTGGTGCGCCGGTTTCTTTGTGCTGCTGAGCATTGTTGGTGCCCAGCGGCGCAGCTTCGCCCAGCGACTTGAACATCGCGTCCAGAGCTTCGCCTGACAGAGCGTTCGCGACGATATCGCCATGGACCTTCGCAACCGCTTCGCGCTTTGCTTTCTCTTCGGCACGGGAGTTCGCGGTCAGGGTTTCCGCGAGTTGCTTCTGATTGGCCTGCAGCGCATCAACCTTTTCCGCGAGAGGCTTAATAGCCGCTTCAGTATTGGTCGCAACAGCCTGGCCGATCATGCTGCCGATTTGTTCCAGTTCTTCTTTGGTTAAAGGCATGTCGCCCTCCGTTTTGTGGTTTGGTGCAGGCTGTTCCTGCGGTGTGAATAGAGCTTTGAATTTGTTAGCGACGACGGCCACCCACGACTCCTGGCGCGCTACTGCGGTTCCGGTATCGTCGATTGTGATCTTCCCGCCATCAGCGGAATAACCGTAAACCTGAGCATCACCGCCATTTCGCACGATGACCACCTGCGAGTCAGTGAAGTCAGCAACCCAGGCATATTCATCCGTGCCCGGCGCAAACTTGGCTTTGGCTGCCCGATCGAGACGCTGCTCGCGCTCCCGGTAGGATTCACCCACCAGCGCGCCGGAGTTAGCCTTAAGCGGCTGTGCAAGATCAGCGTTAACCATCAGGCCAACGCCCTGCTCAGGAGTGGCGGCCCCGACCTCGTGCAGAAGGATCGCGTCGTGATCCATGCTGTAAATCTTCGCAACCCACTCAGCGCCAGTGGCCCGTTGCTGTTCGTTTGGTTCAAGCTGGTCGAGGAATGCGGCAACACTGGTATGAATCGGCGGAACGTCATCACCGCGCTCGATAGCTGCGACGCGCTCGAGTAGTTCTCGGCCACCTTCAGACTCACTGGCGCGGGCCACATCAACCCACTTTTCGAGGTAGATACGATTACCGGACTTCTTAACGTTGCGGTTCCACGCGCCGATATGGCCTGCGTTAATCCCCTCAGGAGAGAAAGCAGACACGAACTGACCGTTAACCTGAGGGTGACCCAGCGGCGCCAGGGTACCTTCCAGCCCCTTATAGTGGGCGTCGATTTGCTCTTGCGTGTACAAGCCGCCATTCATGACGACGTTAGCTGGAAGTGTGTAGCTCGGCAGCACCAGGTGCTCACGCCCGTTGTATGTTTCGCGCCGGATAGACTGGCTGTTCACCTTTGTGGTGATGTTGACCTGAATATGCTCACCATGTTTCGGTGCCTGGATTGGACGCGGTGCTTCGTGGTTTACCTGGAATTTCATGAGTTATTTCTCCGCCCAGGCGTAACCGCTCGCCTGCATCGATTTATATTCCTGTTTGAGTTTCGTGATGGTGTCCGGGTATTCCGGCTTGCCGTCCGCATCCACCAGCACCGACTGCTGGCTGCATTTGCAGTTGATGGAGTTGCCATCTTTGCTGTACCAGTCACGCACCTCTTCGTTGGTGTAGAGGTGGGCATGGCGCACTGCGTGGGTATGTCGCGTTGTAGGCGACAGAGCTGAGATGTGAACCAGCAGCGTTTTAAGGCCGAACAGGTCATTCGCCTCTTGGTCTTCATCCCACTTGGCCCGGCGCAGCGCGGTAGTCACTTCAGTGCGTGCTATCCGGTTAGCCCGGCGTTTCTCGATGCCGGTCTGGTCTGTCAGGTTGCGGGCAATGTCCAGCGGATTGAGCCCGCGCCCAACACCATCAGTAAGAACACGCGCCATGTCGCGCTTAACGTCAGCAGTCAGCCCCTTCATTTCCTCAAATACACGCGCATGCACCAGCGCCATACGTTGCTGGTAAGGGTCGCTTGCGAGGATGGAGGCCAGCGACTCACGACCGGCGGCGTACACCGGCGACTGCTGGCTGAGGTTGTAGAACGACTGCCCGGTCCCCTTCTCCGAAGCCAGATCGATGTACTCGTAAAACCATAGGTCATAATCGCCACCTTCAAGCAGCACCTGATCCACCAGGTAACTGGCATCGTTCAGGATGATGGAGAGTAGCGTTGGGTTTAACTGGTATTCGTATCTGGCGTTTACTGCGAGGGAGGAAGGTATTTTGTCGAGTGCTGATTTGTACGCCTTGCCAATCTTATTCATCCGCCTGGCGAAGTCTTTCATTGCCCGTCGTTCCAGCGCATCGGCTCCGGTAGGATCCTGATAGTTACGCGGTAGAATTGGTGGCTTCGTCTTGTTCGTCGCCATCCTCTTCTCCTAACGGCTCTTCGTCGTCATTGTCATAACCCGCAGCTGTACGAATCTCTTCACGGCTGAACGCTGGCTCTTCGCCGCTGCCCTGCATGGTCTGGTTAATCTCGCCCATGGTTTTGGCATTGGTTAGCTTCTCAGTGCCGGTCTGTTCGTTCAGGTCATCCCAGATAACAGCCTTCTGGATTACTGAGTCGACGATCTGCAGGTCGATAAGCTTGTCGCAGAAGTCCTCTATCTCGAAAGCGAGGTCTACTCGGCGCGACTGACAACGAGCATTAAAGTATTTCTGGTCTTCGGTACTGGAGCGCTCAGCCTGCTGATTACCAACCAAAATGCGCGTCGGGATATCAACTCCGGCGGCGGCGGTCTGCAGGTTTACGTTATAGGTCGCTGACGGATCAGCAACAGCAGTGACCAGCGGTGTGACTGTGGCCCCCTGGGTTGTCATCAGAACATCGTTACCACGGTTCATTTCCCCGGCAACGTCGTTAAACTTATCCTGCAGCTCGTCAATGCTCACGCCATAAAGAGACGCAAGATTGTTGAAGTCGATTTCCTTCTCAAAATTGACATTAAGCTGGCGAGCGGCGTTCTTCAGGAATGACTCACCAGACCCGCCTTCTACCTTCTCAAGACTCACGAAGGCGTTATATGCTGGCTCAAGGAAGCCAATAGCATCGTCTGAGTAATCGCCAAGGATGAAAACGCGATCGGGGTGGATGTTGACACGGCGACTTGAACCATTCGGCAACCGTTCGGCGTACTGCCACATCTTAGGCTGGCCGTACGTCTTCGAGTTCAGGCCAGTGTCCCACTCGCTCACCGTAAGCGATCCGGCCCACGCCACCGATATTTTCTGAAGACCTCGCCCTTTGGTTACCGGAAGGTTCCAGTCTTTTTCATCGCGGACGTGCAGAAGGATGCCAGCATAACGGCCCACCAGACGACGGCGATCGGCCTCAGAGAATGAGCGCCAGAATCGGTTGGTGAATACCTGTTTGGCCTTTTTCTCCCAGGCGGTTTCGTTTTCGCTCTCGTCGGCATCGTCACCCTCGATGATTTCCGGGTTAGTCTGCCAGCACTTGCCCACCAGCTTCTCAACTGCACCGTGAGCGATACCGCCACGGCGGTACAGGGCATAGAGGTTTTCGTAGGTTACCTGCTCAGGGAATCCATATTCGCACCATGCGGAATGGCGCTTATTATCCAGCCCCATTGTTGGCGCCATAAGCCCCATACGGGCGCGCGCCATCCGCGCATCGTTCAACGCATGGTTGACGGCGAGAGTTAATTTGTCAGTCATGGTTTGTCCGTTTGGTTAGCGAAGGCGTTTCGGAATCATCATCCCGGCCATCTGGCCCTTACGCTTAATGTGACCGTCGAGGCTGTAGCGGATACCGTCCCAGCAGTGCTCATAGCCATCGGCGAGCTTCGGCAACACCTCACCGGTGATGCGGTCAGTTTTGTACGACCACATGCGAGCCTCACGCGCCACGTTCTTGCAACGCGGGTGGATAATGATTTCGTCGAAACCGCGAAGATGGGCGATACCGTCCTCAACGCTTCCCTGCCATTTTTCGGCGGCTGAGATGTTGAAGCCCTGCCGCTTGAGATAGCTTATCGTCTCAGGTCGTGCCGCGTCAGCCTTAATTGGCCAGTCACGCGATCCGGGGATTGTGTCGTATAGCTCTGGCATATGGTCGAGCTCTGTCTGCTGACCGTATGCCTCGTATTCGATGTACAGCCGGTTGTGCAGGATGAACGAGCGCACCAGCGTGTTAGGGTCTTTGGCGAAACCGAAGTCAGCACCGAAGAACAGGCGATCGGCCTCTTTCCATAGCTGGTCCGAGAACTCAGCGATCCGGTATTTTCCGGCCAACACCTGCTTATCAGAGTTTTCGAGGTAAGCACCTTCCCAAACCCACGCGTATGTTGCCGGGTCGAGGCGGCGCTGATCGTTCTGCCGCTCACCTTCCAGCACGTCAGGGAACCACGGGTTATCCGTGTAGTTCATCTCAACGGTGATACAGTCGTCGCCAGCCTCTTTACGGAAACGCTTATCCGTGGCGCTGCCGTCGCGCTCCGGGTTCCATGTCACCCAAATCTCTGAACCTTCCTCACGAACGGTCGGGCTCAGCTTCTGCCAGGCTATTTCGCTGACTGATTCAGCCTCATCAACCCAACAGAGCAAGATGCGCGCTTTCGACTTGATGCTGTCGAGGTTATGCCGCAGACCGCAGAACACGTAGTTAACGCTCTTGTCGATGGTGCGGATGTACTTCTCGCCGATATCAAAGTTGGAAGCCAGCCAGGGAACAGACAGGATAGCCTGTTTCACCTCCTGCATACTCGACTCTTCAAGCGAGTTCATGAACTCACGCGCGCAGAGCACCACGCCGCTTTCACCGTTCATCATCGACTGATACGCCTTTACGGCAGTCATCAGTGCGAATGTGCGCGTCTTGGCGCTGCCACGTCCACCATGCGAGCACCGGTAGCGCTTATTCACGGCGGTGAACAGCGGCGCAAGCTTGGCGGGGATCGGCAGTTGAACGGCTTTACTCATGCTTTCGGCTCAACGGGTAACAACTGGATGATGGTCGGCTGCGGAGTCATGCTGCCATCAGGGCTTGAATGCTCGATTTTCTGGCGATTGGTGTAGGCATCGCCCATTTCTTTGGCGGCCTGCTCGATAAGTTGAGAGGTCATGCCGTAGTTCTTCATCTTTTCAGCATTGGTCGCCATTCGGTCGAGAACGCGCAAACGGTACGCTTTATTTGCGATCGGAATATCGGAGATTTCATTCTGGAAGCGTTCGCGGGTGGCATTGAACATGTCCACCCACTTCTGCGCCAGCCCCCTGCCGTTTGCTTTCGTCGGGTCGTGTGATTCGACCTGCTGACGAGTGATGCTCAGGCCAAATTCTTTTTTGACCAGCTCAACCACCTGGGATGGGGTATCGAAGCAGGCAAGGGACTGAACGATGAAGGCTTTGACCTCACCTTTCAGTGTCGCCATGGATTACCTGCCTGTCATAATCAGTCATATTGTTAGGCCAGCTTTAACATGCATGTGCCGCATGACCTGGCTATATCGATGTGAGCCACTTCTGCTGGCGCATTGGCCGCATCAACGAGCTCCTGCACTTCTTTGCTGGCTCCGTATCTACGTACGACACCAGTGAATTCTTCGACGTCGTGGCCGCGCAGTGTGAGCACTGGCTGCCCGGTCTCTTTGTTGAACTTAGGCGCTCCGAAATCATCGGTGGCCTGGGCAATGTGGTAAAGCTCATGCTCCACCAGAGCGCAGAACTCAAGGTCACTGCATTGTGAGCAGTAATTAGCCGCCAGCGTGATGATGAACTTTGGGATTCGCCCGAACCATTCATGCATCTGCTGTTCCATTCTGGCTTTCTGCCATCCACCGGCGCGTAGCATTACCTGTTCAGCCTGACCGAGAACGTAGCGCCCTTTCTTCGCAAACGAGTCAGAGGCCCACATGAAGCAGAGCTCAGCCTCTAACAGGTGTTCGTGGTCAGGGTTATGGATGCTGCCGGTATCGCTGAGGATTTGGCGGTTTATCCACTCATGCACTTCGTTAGCGGGGATCAGCCTGGTGTATGGCTGCCAGTTGTCGGAGGCGATGAAGTTAACTGGCGGATAAGGCCTGCGCTCGTCATCGTTAACCATGGGTTACTCCGTAGTTTGTTCGGTCTGTTCTTCCGGTACTGGGGTAAACTCCACTCGCTTTACATCAGCAGGAGCGAAGTACAGCCACTGGCCCGTTTCCGTCGCCAGCGGCACAAAGCCGTTTACCAGCTCAGGCTGACGTCGTGACATCTTGCCAGTGAAGGTTTCGCCTGTTTGGGTGGTTAGGGTGATTTGGTAGATGTCGGACATAAAGCCTCTTATCCCCTACAGGGTATATTTTCGATTTATCCGCTATAGCCATTATCAAGCCCACCCGCAGATGAGCTTTGTAATGGAAAGCCGTTGTGAAAGTGGCTCTCTAAAACCACATATTTGTGGTTATGCAGCCAGGCGGTGCTGTTCTTCGATAAGCGGCTGGCGGTGATTACGCTCGAACATACCGCGCAGCACTTCTTTGCGTTGTTCGAAGTCCCACCCCATGCTGATAAACACGGTGTTAGCACGCTGTAGCTCGGTGATGCAGTGGATTTGCTCTGGCGTGAGGTAGTCGCGGATTGGCTCTTTCTTTCCGATCTCGTGATGCACGCGGAACTTAGCAGACGTCATGCCCAGCGCCAGCCTGTTAATCAGGTCAGCCTCATTGGAGAAATGATGCGGTGCAATCTGCTTACCCTGAGCCTCTCGCTCATGTTTAATGGCGTCGGTCATAGGCTTGTACTCCAGACGCGCCGAGTTGCGATCCATCTTCTTCTTCG
>OGSC01000540.1_pt1 | contig 15882 bp, 11 predicted proteins | sample 1573751 | NCBI WGS metagenome assembly OGSC01 (sample SAMN03295840, study PRJEB24534) | human gut metagenome | isolation source: fecal sample 8 from infant 5 | host: Homo sapiens | place: USA: Pittsburgh, PA | collected 2014-07
ATATAATATAATGTATAAAAATATAAAAAGAGAAATCTATAAAAATATAAAAGGAGACGGGGATATGTTTAATAAATTTGATACAAAGCCTCTTTGGGAGGTAAGTAAAACTTTATCAAGTGTGGCACAGGGCTTTGAACCAGCGGATATGGTTATTATAAATTCAAAACTTATAAATGTTTGTACAAGAGAAGTTATTGAAAATACAGATGTAGCAATTAGCTGTGGGAGAATTGCGGTAGTAGGTGACGCAAAACATTGTATAGGGGAAAACACAGAGGTAATTGATGCAAAAGGACAGTATATTGCACCAGGCTTTTTAGATGGTCATATTCATGTTGAATCATCAATGCTAAGTGTAAGTGAATATGCTCGTTCAGTAGTTCCACATGGTACTGTTGGAATATATATGGATCCACATGAAATTTGTAATGTACTCGGATTAAATGGTGTACGTTATATGATTGAAGATGGCAAGGGTACTCCACTTAAAAATATGGTAACCACACCATCTTGTGTACCAGCAGTTCCAGGTTTTGAAGATACAGGAGCAGCTGTAGGACCAGAAGATGTTAGCGAAACAATGAAGTGGGATGAAATAGTTGGATTAGGAGAAATGATGAACTTCCCAGGTATACTTTATTCTACAGATCATGCTCATGGAGTAGTAGGAGAAACTTTAAAAGCTAGTAAAACAGTAACAGGACATTATTCTTTACCTGAAACAGGAAAAGGATTAAATGGATATATTGCATCAGGTGTGAGATGTTGTCATGAATCTACAAGAGCTGAAGATGCTCTTGCTAAAATGCGCCTTGGAATGTATGCGATGTTTAGAGAAGGCTCTGCATGGCATGACTTAAAGGAAGTAAGTAAAGCCATTACAGAAAATAAAGTAGATAGTAGATTTGCTGTTTTAATATCTGATGATACTCACCCACATACATTGCTTAAGGATGGACACTTAGATCATATTATAAAACGTGCTATAGAAGAAGGAATAGAACCATTAACTGCAATTCAAATGGTAACAATAAACTGTGCACAATGTTTCCAAATGGATCATGAATTAGGTTCTATAACTCCAGGAAAATGTGCAGATATTTTACTTATAGAAGATTTAAAAGATGTAAAAATAACAAAAGTTATTATAGATGGAAACTTAGTTGCAAAGGATGGAGTATTAACTACATCAATAGCTAAATATGATTATCCTGAAGATGCTATGCATTCAATGCATATTAAAGATAAAATAACACCAGCTTCCTTTAATATTATGGCTCCTAATAAAGAAAAAATAACTGCAAGGGTTATTGAAATTATACCTGAAAGGGTTGGTACATATGAGAGACATATTGAACTTAATGTTAAAGAGGATAAAGTTCAATGTGATCCAAGTAAAGATGTTTTAAAAGCAGTTGTATTTGAAAGACACCATGAAACAGGAACAGCAGGATATGGTTTTGTTAAAGGTTTTGGTATCAAAAGAGGAGCTATGGCTGCAACAGTTGCCCATGATGCTCACAACTTATTAGTTATAGGAACAAATGATGAGGATATGGCATTAGCTGCTAACACATTAATGGAATGTGGTGGAGGAATGGTAGCTGTACAAGATGGGAAAGTGTTAGGTCTAGTTCCATTACCAATAGCAGGACTAATGAGTAATAAGCCTTTAGAAGAAATGGCAGAAATGGTAGAAAAACTAGATAGTGCATGGAAAGAAATTGGATGTGATATAGTTTCACCATTTATGACAATGGCACTTATTCCACTTGCTTGTCTACCAGAATTAAGGTTAACTAATAGAGGGTTAGTTGATTGTAATAAGTTTGAATTTGTATCATTGTTTGTAGAAGAATAAATTGGAGAAACGTATTTAAAATTTATAATTATTTTTGATTATTAAGAGAGTTATCGCATAAATTGTAAAAATTTTAATGTGATGATTCTCTTTTTATACTTGGACTAATTTGAAATACTGAACAATGAAATTGTATCACATAATTTTCACATAATAATTACATAATCCTTTGATATTTTAAATTTAAAATTAGATTAGAGGAAAAGTGTTTTTAGGATTAAATTTTATGTTTAAAAACAAACTATCTAAGATTTAAATCATGGATATATTACCATAGAATATTGATATTGATTTTTAAAATATTAGTAATGTCATAGATGTAAAGTGAATGGTGAATGTAAAATTTAAAATAAGGTTTAATGGATAAACTAAGATACTGGATTATATTTTGAGGTGATAAAGATGGGAAGAAAAGTCTATCTTGTTGAAGATGAAAAAAGTTTGAATATATTATTAGAAAAGTATCTGCAACGTGAAGGGTACGAAGTAACTACTTTTTTTAATGGAAGTTCTGCAATAGAGAAAATAAAAGATGTTCCAGATCTTTGGATATTAGATATAATGTTACCTGATATAGATGGGTACCAAATAATCAAAGCTGTAAAAGAAAACAATAAAAATACTCCGGTTATTTTTATGTCTGCAAGGAATGAGGAACTGGATAGAGTGGTGGGATTAGAATTAGGAAGTGACGATTATTTATCAAAGCCATTTTTACCTAGAGAGCTTATAATAAGAACTAATAAACTTATGGAAAGAATTTATGGGAAAAGCAATAATTCTATGGATATAATTACCAATATTGGAGAGTACAAAATAAGTAAAAGACAAAGAGCTGTTTTTTTTGGAGAAAAAGAAATTCAACTAACAAACAAAGAGTTTGAACTATTAAATTTTTTTGTAGAGAATAGAAACAATGTTATATCTAGAGAACAAATTTTAATTAGTATTTGGGGAGAGGATTATTTCGGATCCGATAGAGTTATTGATGATACAATTAGGAGATTGCGCAAAAAGATAGATAAGTTAGATCTTGAAACTGTATATGGATATGGTTATAAATTGGTGGTTAAATGATGAAGAGATTAAGATTTAAATCATTAACAATGAGGATATGGACAACATTCACTGCTATAATTTTAATAATAATATGTAGTATTTCATTTTTATATTTAGTTGCATTTAAGAGAATTAGTGAAAATTCAAAGCTAGAGGATTTAAAAGTCACTCATGATGTTTTATTAAACAGCAATAATTTTAATGAACAAAATAGATTTGATGAATTAAGAAATCTTAAGGGAAGTGATCATTTTATTGTAAAAATAGATGAGAATGATAAATATAAAATTATAGATATAGGTAAAAGAAAAGAGGAACCACCACCAATAGAAAAGAAGAATCCACCCCCAAGACCTGCTAGTGATGAAATAAAAATGTGGATGGCCAGTTATATTATAGGTAATAATATTCAGCAAAAGCAATTTAAAGAATATCATAACAACATGAAATTTATCTTTATAATAAGTTCAATTAAAAATGAAGGAGGAGAAAAACTTTATTTAATATCGTATATACCTGAAATACAAGATAATGTATTGTTATATACAGTAATAATTATAGGTATTATATTTATTATTATAGGATTTTTTACTGCTAAATTAGTTGCAAATTATATTTCAAGGCCTTTAAGAGAGCTTGAGGATTATACTGTAAAAATAGCTCATAAGGATTGGAGGGATCCTATTAAAATTAAAAATGATGATGAGATTGGTAGATTAGTAAATTCAATGAATCGTATGCAAAAAGAATTAAAAAAGATTGATGAAGAAGAAAAAATGTTTCTACAAAGCATATCTCATGATCTAAAAACTCCAGTAATGGTAATTATGAGCCATGCTCAAGCTATTATTGATGGTATGTATATAGAATCAGTTGAAGAAACTGCTGAGATAATAAAAGATGAGGCAGCTATTCTTGAGAAAAAAATTAAACAATTATTGTATTTAAATACTCTTGCCTATACTTTAGAAAATAATAGTGAAAATATAGGATTTGAGTTACATAATTTATTGTTTAACATTATAAGTAGATTTGAGATAGTTAATAGTAAAATTCAATGGAATTTAGATATTGATAAGGTTATTATAAAGGGAAATGCTGAAAAAATACGAGTAGCTATTGAAAATATATTAGATAATGGACTTAGGTATGCAGAAAGAGAAATTGCTATAACTCTTAAAAAAGAAAATTCTGTTGCAATCTTAGAAATTTATAATGATGGACCTAATATTGATAAAAATAATATAGAGTATATTTTTGAAAATCTATATAAAGATAGGACTGGAAATTTTGGCTTAGGTTTAGCTATTTCTAAAAAAATTATAGATTTCTATAATGGAGAAATAAAGGCAGTAAATAGAGATAATGGCGTAAGTTTTATAATTAAATATCCTATAGATTAATAATTGTCCCCGGGAAAGTAAAAATAATTATTATTTGCATTTTCCAATAAATTTTAATAATTAAATTTAGCCCTTAGGTAAGTATAAATAAGATTTATTTATCTTGTCCTAAGGGTTAATTATATAAAATCACAAAAAATTCACATAGTTATTTGAAACTGATACAACAATTTATAGTTACAATTTTAAATAAGGAAAGTTTGAGAGTAGCTTAATTTTAATAAATGACTTAAAAAATCAGCTTAAAGACATAATCAAATAACAATTTTATGAGGTGATAAATGTGATTAATAAAATAGTTTATTCTATAGTAGTTCCTTTATATAATGAAGAGCTTGTTATTGATGAAAGTTATAGAAGATTAAAGGAAGTTATGGATTCCACAAAGGAAAATTATGAAATTATATTTATAAATGATGGAAGTAGGGATTTAACTAAAGAAAAAGCAGATAGCATATGTAAAAAGGATGAAAAAATAAAACTTGTAAATTTTTCTAGAAATTTTGGACATCAAGCTGCTATAACTGCAGGAATGGATGTAGCTACAGGTAAGGCTATTGTGGTAATTGATGCGGATCTTCAAGACCCACCAGAGGTTATTTTTGAGATGATTGAAAAATGGAAAAATGGGTACGAAGTAGTATATGGAAAAAGGGTTAAAAGAGAAGGTGAAGGATTTTTCAAAAAATTTACTGCTAGGATGTTTTATAGACTGTTAAAAAACATAACCAATATAGATATTCCAGTGGATACAGGAGATTTTAGGCTTATAGATAGAAAGGTATGTGATACTTTAATATCACTTCCAGAAAAAAATAGATACGTAAGAGGATTGGTAAGTTGGGTTGGATATAAGCAAACGGCTGTAGAATTCGCAAGACAAGAAAGATTTGCTGGAGAGACTAAATATCCATTAAGAAAGATGCTAAAATTAGCCTTTGATGGAATAACCTCTTTTTCATATAAACCACTTACAATTGCTAGTTATGCTGGGGGGATAATATTCTCTATAGGTACTGTTGTATTTATAACTGAAATCATAAAGGCAGTAATAAACTGTACAGATATATTAAGCTTAGGAATGATATTATCAATTAATTTAATTATGTTTGGATTGGTATTTTTTACTATTGGTATAATGGGTCAATATATTGGAAGAATTTTTGATGAAAGTAAAAATAGACCTATGTATATAATTGATAATACTATAAATTATGAGAAGGTTGATAAAAAATATGAAATTAATGACTAAAGTAAACCAATATATATTCCATGGCAAATTTAAACATATAAGTCGTTTTTCAATAGTAGGCGTTGTAAATACTACCATAGACTTTTTAATGTTTACAGTATTTAATGAGTTAGTTGGAGTAGGATATATAACTAGTCAAATTATAGGTTATAGTTTTGGCATAATTAATAGCTTTATATTTAATAAAAAATGGACTTTTAAGGAACATAAAGTTAGTAAGAAGATATTATATGAACTTATGCAGTTTATAATAATTAACTTGATTTCACTTATCATAACAGTTTTTGCTATGAATTTATTAGCGAAAAATCTTAATATAAATGTGTATTTAGCAAAAGTAATAGTTACAATCATAGCCCAAGCAACAAATTTTGTAGCATATAAATTTATTGTGTTTAAGTAAGTATACGAGAATAGATAAAAGATAACATGTAAATAAACATATAAAAAATAAGAAATACTTAATTTTAGAAATGGATAAAGTGAAAACTAACATATATTTTGAGTGGGGGATATAAATAATGAAAAAGATAAAGTTTACAAAAGAGAATATAGCGTTATCGTTAATTTTGATATTATCTTTAATATTAAATTTAGCGAATTTGAACATAGAAGGATACGCAAATCAATATTATGCTGCAGGTGTAAAGAGTATGACTTTAAGTTTAAAGAACTTTTTCTTTATATCCTTTGATCCAGCCAGTTTTGTAAGTATTGATAAGCCACCTTTGGGTTTTTGGATACAAGCTATATTTGCTAAAATATTTGGTTTTAGTGGATGGAGTATAATATTACCTCAGGCTATTGCAGGGGTAGTATCAGCAGGATTAATATATGTTATTGTTAAAAGAAGCTTTGGAACTGCTGCGGGTCTTATTTCTGCAATATGTCTTGCAGTTACGCCTGTTTTTGTAGCTGTAAGTAGAAATAACACTTGTGATAATTTACTTGTTTTAACATTACTATTAGCTTGCTTAGTTCTTTCTAAGGCAGCAGAAAAAGGGAAACTAAAATATCTTTTAATAGGTTTAGCAATTGTAGGGATCGGATTTAATATAAAAATGCTTCAAGCATATATGATAATACCAGCTATATATATAACTTATCTTCTTTCTAATACAGTATCCTTTAAAAAAAGAATAGTTCATCTTATGGCTGGTACAGTTATGTTACTTTTAGTTTCATTGTCCTGGGCTTTTATTGTAGACTTAATACCTGAGAAAAGTAGACCTTATGTAGGAAGTAGTACTAATAATTCGGTTATGGAGCTTATAATGGGACATAATGGACTTGAGAGACTTGGTATTGGTAGTAAGTCCACTCAGGGAGGTGGAGCCCCGGGAGGAATGGATGGAAAAAATCAACAAAAAACTGATGGGACCTCTAGTGCAACTAAAAATAAAAATTCGCAGCAAACATCAAAGGATAATGGCCAAACCGAAGGAGAGCCACCATCAATAGACAATGATCAAATGCAAGGAGAACCTCCATCAATGGATAATGGAGAAATGCAAGGACAACCTCCATCAATGAATAATGAACAGATGCAAAGTACACAGCCTAATACTCAACAAGAGGGAAAAGGGAATGGTAATCCTCCGAATGGTGATGGAAAAGGTCCCGGTGGAATGCCTCCAGGAGGTAATGGAATGCAGAAACCTAATGGAGGAGGAATGGGAGGAACCTTTGGGGGCCAAGAAGTTGCAAGTATTGCTAGATTATTCTCTAATAATAGCTTATCAGACCAAATTATTTGGTTATTTCCCCTTGCCATATTTGGATTTATAGCAGCGGCAATAAAAGAAAAGTTAAATAAGACTTTTGATAATAAAAGAAAATTGTCATTAGTACTATGGAATATGTGGTTATTACCTGAATTTGTATACTTCAGTTTTACAAAAGGGTTGTTTCATCCTTATTATTTAACTATGCTTGCTCCACCAATTGCGGCTTTGGCAGGAATTGGAATTGTGTCAATGTGGGAGTTATATAATGAGGAAGGATGGAAATCTTGGATTTTACCAGTAGCACTTATCGCAGATGGATTAACTCAGATATTAATATTATCTTATTATTATAATATATCGAATACGGCTAAAATTTTAACTACAATAGTAGCAGTTTTATGTATTGTATCTTCCATTATACTAGCTATTGTTAATTTAAGAAAAAATAAAAAAGATATATTAAAGTTTAAAAATATAAAATTTAAGAAATCACTGGTTACTATTGCTTTAATGGGCCTTTTAATAACTCCTTTAGTTTGTTCTGCTACTACAATTTTTTATCCAGTATCTGGTACCTTCCCATCTGCTGGATTATCATTAGTCACTAATAAGCAAAAGGATGGTTTTAATATGGATAATTCTAATAGTGGAAACACAAAGTTGATAGAATTTTTAAAAAGCCATAAAACAAATGAAAAATATCTTCTTGTTACTTCATCTACTAATGGTTATGCTTCAGATATAATTATCAATACTGGAGAATCAGTAATGGCACTTGGAGGTTTCTTTGGAACAGATAAAGTAATTACTTTAGATGAATTTAAAAAATTAGTTAGTAATGGAGAAGTTAGATATGTAATGGTAGGTGGTATGGGAGGAAACTCAAGCAGCGATATTATGAATTGGGTTAAAGAAAATGGTAAAGTTGTTTCAGAAAGTGAATGGAAAAATTCAAATGAGGTAAATAGTGAAAGAGTTAATAAGGACAACAATAATAAAGAAAACTCAAACTCAAATTCAAATACTAAACAATTCGACCCAGAAGGAAAAGGAAATTCTGAGCAGTTATATGATTTAAAAAATTATACTGATACCACAACAAAAAAATAGTTAATTATATATGGGAAAGCTTGGCATATAATGTTTCAACCCCACCACGGAAATGTGGTGGGGGTTATGTATTTAATACTCTATTTTTTAAGTATATAAATGGTAGGCGAATAGGGTATACATTTTGTTAATTATAATTGATAAAAATTTTAGTTTAGAATCAATTAGATTAATATATTAAGTAGATATATAGAAAATAAATTGATAAAATAAATAAAAAGAAATATAATATATGATAATGAATTACATTATCATATAGTGTGTTGTAATATATTATATGTGAATTATATAAACATTGAAATAAATCATAGTAAGCAGAAAAAGATTTATTGAGGACAAGAAAGGAGCGCATGGAATGAAAAATAAATTTCATATAAATACAAAACAAGGATGTTCATCAATGATTATGCAATATTCATCAATACGTACCCAATTCGCAACAATACGAGATTCTATGAATTTTAATGATGAAAAAGAAATTATATATGATATAAAACCCAAATATGGTAAAGGATGCATAAAATTTTATAAACTTATGGGAAATGTCATGCTTATAATTTATGATACAATATTTAATCATGATATGATAACAGAATTTGACCTATCGGAAGAGTATTTTGAAATAGAATATTGTGTTGATGGTTGCTTAAATATTCATGAAGATAAAGTAGGAAATATGTGTCTTTCTAAAAATGAACTTTCCATATCAATGTCCCGTGAAACTTGCGGAAAGGTGATTAATTGTGCAGGTCAGAAATATCAAGGGATTTCAATTACTACTGAAAAATCAGCTATAGCATCATATTTTGGTAGCTGTGGGATTGAGCTATGGGAGGACACAATAGAGGAATTAGAGAATGAACTTAGAAATCAGTATTATCAAGGAATAAATGTTTCTCCTGAAATTGCAAACATATTTTTGAAAATATTTAATTGTAGTTTACCAGAGAAATCGAAAATTTTATTTTTTGAAAGTAAGGTAATGGAAATATTATCAAAAATAGTATCCTATGAAATTCTAGGGACAAATAAAATAAGTCAATTGCAGTTGGATGAATTTGAAATTAATCAGATAAAAAAGATACCAGAGTTATTAATGAAAAATTTATACGAGCTTCCAACAGTAAATATTCTATCTAAGCAGCTAGCAATAAATAAGAATAAATTAGCAAAGGGATTTAAAGCAATATATGGTGATACTATATTTAGATACCATAGAAAAATATGTCTAGATCGTGCTGCTATATTATTATTAGATACTGATAAATCTATTAATGAAATTGCTCTTGATGTAGGATATTCAAATCCAAGTAACTTTTGTTATGCTTTTAAAAAGGAATTTGGAGTAACCCCTTTGCAATATAAAGATGACTCTTTAAAACTTGTAAATTAATTTTTTCGATAATTTTTATTTATTTAAATTGCCACAGGTATAGTACCTGTGGCTTATTTTATTGGAGAAATTTAGTTATCTACTCATATATTTTACAACATATTATCACATCTAAAGATAACAGATATTGTCCTTATTTTTAAAGTTTTTTTCTCAATATAAACAGTGACTACATCAATATAGATAATATGAATTTTTTTGTATTATAGTTCTTAAGAAGAAATAAAATTTTTGTAGGTACTAGAATACATAAGGAGGTAAAAAATGTTAAAAAAGTGTGTAACATTATTTATAGGAGTTATTTTTATCTTAGGGCTAGTAGGTTGCTCTCAATCTACAAAAGGACAGAATGGAAAAGTCAAAACTATAGGTATACAAGGACAAAAACAAAATAGATCTAAAAGTAAAAATAATTATCCTGTCAATATTAAAGTTTATACGGATGAAGGAAAAGAGATAGTACAAACCATAGAAAAAGAGCCTAAGAGAGTGGTGATAATGGGACAATCTATGGCCGAATTAATGATTAAATTTGGATTACAAGATAAAGTTGTTGGGGTAGGATATCTTGATAAATCTTTTTCAAAATATGATGATGAAATATCTAAAATGCCCATTATTGCAAAATCATGGCCTTCTAAAGAAGCAATAATTGCTTTGAAGCCTGATATTATTTATTCTATGTCTTCAGCCTTTAAAGAAGATAGAGTAGGTGACATTTCCTTTTGGAATGATAGAGGTATTCCAGTTCTTCCAGCGGTAAACTTTACAATAGGGCGAAGCATTGATGAATATTTTAAGGACATTAAGAATTTTGGATTAGCTTTTAACATTGAAAACGAGACAAATAAGTATTTAAAAGAACAAAAGGATAGAATGGATAAAGTTAAAGAAGTAGCTAAAAAAGCAAAAACTACCCCAAATGTATTACTTGTGACAAGTGCTGGACGTGAAAATTATGATTATTATCCGCCATCAGGGTGCATCATTGATGAAGTAATTGAAGGTGCAGGTGGAAAATATATAGAATTATCAAAGGATTCATATATGGAAATGTCAATTGAGTCAATTATTGCTGCAAATCCAGAAAAAATAATTATAACTGAGTTCCAAGGTTCTGATAGGGAAAAGATAAAAAATAAAATACTTTCTAATAAAAGACTGCAAAATGTTACTGCAATAAAGACAGGCAATGTGATGGTTGTAGATTACACCAATGCAATACGTGGAAGCCTTGAACTTTCAGATTTGTATGAAGATGTTGCAAAATTCATTCATCCTGAACTATTTGGAGGGAATTAGTTATGTTACAAACAGGAAAAGTAGGAGTAGTAGAATACAATACAGGGAATTATGGATGTACTTCTAAAAAACGTTCTCTGTTTACTGCAATAATTATTGGGTTAGTTACTATCCTTATATTATCTATCATAATTTCAGTATCAATAGGACAAGTATCTATTCCATTCAGCCAATCTTATAGAATATTAATCTATAAATTAACTGGATTACAAACTGGTAATTTAGATCAATTTATGAATGGAATGTTTGAGGAGATTATTTGGCAAATTCGTTTTCCTAGAGTGTTATTGGCTATGATTGCAGGAATTGGGCTTACATTATGTGGTGTAGTTATGCAGGCTTCTGTACAAAATCCTTTAGCTGATCCTTATATATTAGGAATTTCTTCTGGTGCTTCATTAGGAGCAACATTTTCAATTATGATCGGATTTGGTGTTGCAGGTACTTTAAGTGAACTTGGAGTTGCTTTTTGGGCATTTATTGGCGCATTTGGTGCTGGTGCTTTAGTTATGGGGCTTGCCAGTATTGGTGGAAAAATGTCCTCTGTAAAATTAGTACTCGCTGGAACTGTTATTAATGCTTTATGCAATGCAATTTCAAGTTTTATTGTTTATTTTGCTAAGGATGCAGAAGGAATACGTTCTGTAACATTTTGGACTATGGGAAGTCTAACCTCTGCACAGTGGGGAAAGCTTCCTATTATTACTACCATTGTAATGTTAGCTGTGGTGTTATTTTTATCTCAGGCAAGAGTAATGAATACTATGATGATGGGAGAAGAGACGGCAGTTACTTTGGGAATAAATCTTAATTTTTATAGAAAGCTTTATATGGTGATTTCAGTTGCAGTAACAGGTGTTATAGTAGCAACTTGTGGGATTATAGGATTTGTTGGCTTAATTGTTCCTCATATTGTTAGAAGTATTGTTGGCTCGGATAATAAAAAACTTTTACCAACAAGTATTTTATTTAGCGCGATATTTTTAATTTGGGCAGATATTTTTGCTAGGACAATTATTCCAAATGGAGAACTGCCAATCGGTATTATTACATCTCTTCTTGGAGCACCTGTGTTTATGTACATGCTAGTAAAGAGAAGTTATGGATTTGGAGGTAAATAAATTGAATTTAAAAGTAGACAATATATTTGTTACTTTATCGGGCAGAAAAATTGTAAAGGATATTTCCCTACAGGTTGATAATGGAAAATTTGTTGGAATTATTGGACCAAATGGATGTGGAAAATCAACCTTGTTAAAAAGCATATACAAGGTAATCAAACCTGAAAAAGGATCTGTTTTTTTAGGAGAGAAGGATGTTTTAAAATCAAAGGCTAAGTCAGTTTCAAAACAGATGGGGGTTGTTGGACAGTTTAATGATTTGAGTTTTGATTTTTCTGTTTACGATATGGTTATGATGGGGCGAACACCTCATAAGAATTTAATGGAGCCTGATAATAAAGAGGATTATGAAATTGTGCATAATGCTTTGAAAAAGGTGGATTTAACTACATATTCTGATAGAAGCTACTTAACTCTTTCAGGTGGAGAAAAACAAAGGGTCATATTAGCTAGAGCTATAGCACAGGAGCCAAAGTTTTTAATTCTAGACGAACCAACAAATCACTTAGACATTAAATATCAACTCCAAATTTTTTCTATTGTAAAGTCATTAAAAATAGGAGTATTGGCAGCATTACATGACTTATCAATGGCAGCTACATACTGTGATATTTTGTATGTAGTAAAGAATGGAGAAATAGTAACCTATGGAAAGCCAAATGAGATTTTGACTAAAGAGCTTATAAAATCAGTATATGAAATTGACTGTGAGATATATACCAATCCTATAACGGGAGAAATGGCTATTGCATATAAAATGCCTAAATATTAAAGAGTACATATTTCAAAAAAAGGAGGTTTTATCATGGAAACCGATATGACAAAAGGAAAACCAATGGGAATCATTGTAAGGTTCTTTATTCCTATGTTTATTGGAAATTTATTTCAACAAATATACAATGTAGTAGATTCCATTGTTGTAGGGCGATTTGTAGGAAATGAAGCCTTTGCAGCTGTAGGTTCCTGTTTTCTCATTATGAGTTTTATGACATCTATTTTAATTGGACTAGCTATGGGAGCATCTGCATTTTTTTCACAACTTTATGGTGCAAAACAATATGATGAAATGAAAAAAGCTATATCTACTTCATTTTTTTTCATAATATCTATAAGCATTCTGTTAAGTCTTATAACGAATGTATTTCTCTATGAAATAATAGAATTATTTCAGATGCCCAAAGATACTGTAACATATTCTGCTGAATATTTAAGGTATATCTTAACAGGGCTTATATTCACAGGACTTTATAATATATGTGCTTATTTGCTACGTTCCGTTGGAGATTCAAAATCTCCACTATATTTTTTGATTGTTTCTTGTATTTTAAATACTATTTTAGATTTAATTTTTGTCTTAGTGTTTAACATGGGAGTTTCAGGTGTAGGATTAGCTACATTTATAGCACAAGGAGTATCCGCATTATGGTGTGCATTCTATACTGTAAAACATATGAAATTCCTTGATTTTAAAAGAAAAGATATTGTATTTAGTAGAAAACTTTTTAAAACGATTTTAAGCTACTCTGTTTTGACAGCAGTGCAGCAATCTCTATCAAGCTTTGGAATGTTAATGATTCAAGGATTAATTAATACATTTGGAACTACCGTGATGGCTGCCTTTGCGGCTTGTTCAAAGATTGATGAGTTTGCTAATCGTCCTTTACAGGATTTAAGTAATGCATTTTCCACTTATGTGGCACAAAATAAGGGAGCAGGAAATATAGAAAGGATTCGCCAAGGGTTTTATGCCATTTTAAAAGTTATTGCCTTAATTTCTTTTATAATATCAATAGTTGTCTTTATTTTCGCACCTAATTTAATATCAATTTTTGTTAAAAAAGAATCCATAGATATTATTCAGGTTGGGGTAGGTTATCTTCGGATTGTATGTATTTTTTACATATTACTTGGTTGTATCGTTATGTTTTATGGATTTTTCCGTGGTATGGGAGAAGTTAATATATCAATTATTTTAACTGTTGTATCTCAAGGAATAAGAGTAGCCTTGGCATACGGATTAGCAAGAACATCAATGGGATTTACAGGAATATGCTGGTCCATTGTAATCGGATGGTTCTTATCCAATGCTTTAGGTGGATTTATGTATAAAAAAGTAATGGCAAATTCAATATAATTATATAGATAGGAGTGTTATGTGAGCACTCCTACTTTTAGTGAACTTAGTATTGGCAATAACTTAGCTTATTAGTGAAAGTCTGAGATTATCTTAATAGTGAGAGTTAGGAACTGACAATAAGGCTTTAGCTTTCAATCATAATTACAGATTAAAGGATTTTCTAAATGCACTAGGGGTAATACCATAAACTTTTTTAAATGCTGCTGAAAATTTACTTGCACTTTTATAACCTAAGGTGGTAGAAATATTATGAATACTCATTTCATCATGGGATAGAAATCTAATTGCTTGTTCCATCTTTTTATATCTAATATATTCATAAATTGTTTTTCCATAAGTTGCTTTGAAGCATCGCCTAAGTTTAGATTCACTCATTTCAGCTATATTTTTCATTTCTTCAATTGTAGGGGGATTTAATATATTTTTATCTATTTCTGTCTTTAAGAGCCACATAAATTGTTTGTTTTGGTAACTCAAATGATTATGACGAGGTATATTTAAATACTTTTCATTTTCTAAATTCCGTATAATAATGGCGAAAATTTCGTATATTTTACCTATATAATACATATGTGGAAGATCACAACTTCTAATTGTATATTTTAATTGTTCAAAGATCATAAGTAATTCTGGTGTATTAAAATAATTTGGCTTTAATAAAATATCTTTTGATAAGATATATGAAGCTTGAGATAAAAAATCTTTTATATATTTTAAGATAAAGTCTTCAAATACTAAAGCAAAAGTATACCATATAGGTTCATCCGTATTAATAATTATTTTGATTTTTTTCCCGCTATTAACAAAGAAATGTATACCTTGATACAAACGCTTTGATTTTTTACCATTCTCAACAATAGTAATATTACCACTATATAAGGAGCATATTAAGATATGATTCTCTGGAATATTATAAGCATAGGTTACTGGCTTCAGTAATGAAAAGTAAGCATCACTAAGAAGTAGTCCATCAGCAGGTTCAACCTCTACAAACCAACTGTCTCCATTTTCCTCAGGTAAACGATAAATACTTCCATTTCCATAATCATATTTTTTGCAATTAAGTTGTAAAGCAAATTCTTTAATTATTCTGGTAGTTTTATCTATTTTCATGGATTTAAATCCTTTCTTTACTTAATAGCAATTTATTTTTTATATACATTTATTTGTGTAAATAGCAATGTTATTAATACTTTATATATTCCTACTAAAAGCGGTGAATTAAAAATAATATATCATAAATGGTAGCATATATTATCTTTTGGGACAATATAAAAATACTCCAAAACGGTATAATTATATACTTATATGAACATAAAATTTTTAAGTAAATTTTATTATATACATTGGAATAGATGTATTTATTCTATATAAAAGATAATTATAACCTTCACTAAATGAAAATGATTATTATTGACATGTGAAAAAGAGTGTTGATATAATAACTCTAAAATCAGCTATAGCTAATTAATTAAATTTTTATTAATTATATAAATTTAAAAACACTTATAAAA
>OGSC01000542.1_pt1 | contig 15825 bp, 13 predicted proteins | sample 1573751 | NCBI WGS metagenome assembly OGSC01 (sample SAMN03295840, study PRJEB24534) | human gut metagenome | isolation source: fecal sample 8 from infant 5 | host: Homo sapiens | place: USA: Pittsburgh, PA | collected 2014-07
GCTCTACTATGAGCTATAAGTCTTTATAATCCTACTTCACAACTAATAAATCCAATGTTGCCATCATACCTAAAAAGGCCATATAATCATCATTTTTTTTATCCCCTTTTTTATTTTTTCCCTTATCTTTTTCTATTATTTCTTTTTTCATATTTTTCTCCCCCATTATTATAGATTAAACTTTAAGCTTTTAACTATCATTTTTAATTATTAATTTTTTCAGTCCATTGTAATTATTATTTATACCTGTAATTATTACTTTTAAAGATTAACTAGCATAAAAACTTTACACTAATTAAAATTTAGAAGATAATGCAAAATATATATTACTATAAATAATCAAATTATGCTGAGATTCTAATACAAAATGTATTTTAATATAATCTAATTTTAATATAGCAAATAGAAAAATATATGTAATAAACATATGAATAAGCTTTAGTAGTTCTTAATTTGGCCAAATTAAAAATTTGCGTAATTCCTCACAGGACGTGAGGAGCCGGTAGTGAAGCCAGGAAGGCGACTCTACCGGGTAGAAAATTTTTAATGTAGCCACATTTAGAACTACTTAGAAAAATGAATGGTTTATCCGATGACTACCCGCTCTAATACTCCATCTTCTTCAAAGTAGAAGTAAAGAGCAGGTACGTCCCTGGATAACGATTTCTAAGCTTTAGTGGGAGTAAAAACTCCCACTGAAGCCAAGAACTCTGTTTATGAATATATTTTTTCTATTTGCGGCATTAAAATTAAATTTATTTTAAAACATCCTCTTATTGATACTATTTTTATTCTTTTGCTCTTATATTTTCTACTATACTCATCTTTTTAAGTTTTCTAAGTGGTATTATTGAAGCTAAAATTGTTATGGCTATTACTCCTAAAATACCTATTGCAAATACATCTATAGGAAACTTAATATCAAAACTCATAAAATCTGAGCTCTTTTTTAAAAGTAAATTATATAATACATAGGATATAATTGATCCAAATACACTGGTAAATATCCCATGAAGTAATCCTTCTAACATTACCATTTTATTTAATTGAGCTTTTGTCATTCCTATAGCTGTTAAAGTTGCAAATTCTGATTTTCTAAGAAGTAATCCTATAGTTACAGTATTTATTATATTTACCATTCCAATTATGGTTATTATAGTTATAAAACCATACATAAATACCGCAACTTGTTTATTAGCGCTTTCCATTCGATTGTTCATATTATAAACATCTATATAACTTCCTTCTACTTCTTCTGCCTTTTCTTCAAAATAACTTTCATATTTTTCTCTAGCCTTCTCATCTTTATAGGTTATAGCAACAGACTTTACAGGTAATGCGCCAAAATTATTTTCAAAACATTTATCACTAAAAACTAAGCCTATACTATCTTTACCTAAATTTCCATTAAAACTGTCCTTACTTAATATACCTACTATAGTTAATTCAATGAAATCTCCTTTTTCTATACCTTGTCTATATTCTTCTTTTAAATCAATTTTCTTTTCTTCTCCTCTTTCAGGATAAAATTTATCTTTAGTCCTTGGAATTCTTATTTTATCTCCAACCTTATATTTTGTAATATCTGATATTACTTTTCCTCCGTTTTTCTTAGTTATCTCATTTCTATTTATAAGCAATACTCCATTATTATCTAAAGCTTTTATATCTATTTTTCCCTCTACTAAATTATTTTTTGCCTCTTCAAAGGAAGCTTTATCATAAGATGAATATGCTATATTATCTAAGCAAACATAATCTTTTCCTTTAATTTTTTCGCTTTTAGGCATTTCTTTATTTATCTTTTCATAATATTTTTCATTTAAAATATTTTTTTCTAAATATACTAAAGCATTTCTAATCTTTGGAGCATATACTTCTTTTATACCATCTTTACTTCTAATTTCAGATATAAATTTTTGATCAATTGATTTATCTGATTGAATACTAGCATCAAAAGGCATTGAATCCATAAATTGCTTAGTAATTTCTCCTGATATCTTACCCATAGAGGTGAAAATTATAAACATTATTAAAGATATCATAAGAGAGAAAACTGTTATTATAAATCTCTTATTATTTCTTCTTATATTTTTGTAGGCCACTGCCCCTTCTACACCAAATATTAATTTTGTAAGTCTTCCTTTTCTTCTTTTTATTTTTTCTTTTTTAAGGTTTGAAGAATTTCTTATAGCGTCTATTGGCGCTACTCTAGAGGCTTTTATAGCTGGACCTAACACAGATAATATTATAGTTATAGCTGTAAGTACAATACATATAATTATAACCTCTTTATAAAAGCCTATTTTTAAACCTTCAAATATAAACTGTTTTGAATTTGACATAAGCTTTATTGTAGTATAAATTCCTAAATATCCTGAAATGATTCCTATAGGAATAGCTATAATGCTCATTATAAAAGCTTCTTTAAATACTAGTTTTCTTATTTTAGCTGGAGTAGCTCCTATACTTCTTAATATACCAAATTGATTTATTCTCTCCGCTACAGAAATGTTAAAAGCATTATAAATAACAGCTACCGTACATACTATTATTAAGGTTACAATAAATACAAATATTCCCTTTGTCCCCTCATTTAATATGGTATTATTTCCTTCCGCCATAAGTCTTAATACAGAATCATTAAAACTTACTTCTGGTTCATTACTTCCTCTTTTATTTTCACTTAATCCTACGGTTTTACCAACTTTCTTACCTATAGCTACCTTATTTTTCTTTTCTTTAAGATTTGCATAAAAAGAATACTTACTATCATTTTTTATGGAGTTCTTATCCAAATATCCTATAGCCCCATAAAAATTGCTTGATATACTTGTTTCAACATCAAAATATCCTACTATTTTATACTTTTTAACTTCTTTTGAATCTGATTTTTGTAAATTAATCTTTTCATTAGCATTAAAAAGTATTTGAGGATTGTCCTTTATTGCTTTTTTAAGTATTTCGGAATCCATATTAATTCCTTCTATATAATCTCCTATTTTTTTTCCTAATTTTCTCTTTGCTTTTTTTTCTAGTATTATTTCATCTGCTGCCTTGGGTTTTCTTCCTTCTTTCATATCAATAGTCATTACATTATTTAACATACTATTATCATAAAAATCTAAATTTAGGATTTTAGGATTATTGTCTGGTGAATTTTTACCAATATCACTGCCTGTTTTCTCACCATTTTTATCATCCTTTAAAATAAAGCTATTATTTTCTTTACTTACACCATAATCCTTAATTTCAAAATTATTTTTTAATTTATTTACTTTATTTTCACTTACTCCTGAATATTTTACTTCATAGTTGCCTTTCTGCTCTCTTTCTCTTTGTATAAAATTATCTCTCATACTGAAAAATAAATTTCCTATACCAGAAAATAAAGATATGGCTAAAATTATTCCTACTATGGTTAACACTGTTCTTTTCTTATTCTGTTTTAAATATCTTCCTGTAATTTCACTATAGCTTTTCAACTTTAGTCACCTCGTCCCCTTTAACTTCTCCATCTGCTATGGTTATAACTCTATCTGCCATTTTTGCTATATTTAAGTCATGGGTTATAAGCACTAGGGTTTGATTATATTTTTTAACTGAATATCTTAAAAGTTCTATTATTTCCTTGGAATTTTTAGAATCTAGATTACCTGTAGGTTCATCTGCCAATATTATAGATGGTTTATTAGCTAAGGCCCTACCTATAGAAACCCTTTGCTGCTGTCCACCAGACAGTTGTGAAGGTAAGTGATTTTTTCTTTCTCTTAATCCTAATATATCTAAAAGTTCTTCCATATATTTTTTATCTGGTTTTTTATTATCTAAAAGCACTGGCATTTCCATATTTTCTTCTGCGGTAAGTACTGGTATTAGATTATAAAACTGAAATATAAATCCTATTTTTCTTCTTCTTAATATAGCTAATTCATTTTCCTTTAAAGAATATATATTTGTACCTTCTAAAACAACTTTACCAGAGGTTGGCTTATCCACTCCCCCTAAAAGATGAAGTAATGTACTTTTACCAGAACCTGAAGGACCAACTATAGCCACAAATTCTCCTTGATTTATAGTTAAATTAATATTTTTTAAGGCATTTACTTTTATTTCACCTTTTCCATAACTTTTACAAAGATCTTTAACTTTTAATAATTCCATTTATAAGTCCACTCCTCTTTTTCTATTTGACTTGTCATCTACAAGTTATATATTAAACCTCTTTTATTACAATATTATAAATTTAATTATTACAAAATAGTAATAATTATGAATATATATTAACAAAAGCACCCAATCTCAAAGATTGAATGCTTTTTACATTTTCCTAATTTATATGTATTTTTAAACAAATTGTTCATTTAACATACTTAGCATGTCCTGTTTTTCTCTAGTAAATCTATTGTATACACTTTGTCTTATTTCAGGTGAACTACTTCTAAAATATACATTTACATTTTGACGTTCGTTATATAAATCATTAATAATATTACTATCATTATTATTTAAATTTAGTTTTGAAAATATAGATGTAGCTCCTCCTACCCCATGTTGAACTACTGTAGACCATAAGCTTTCCTTTAAAGCATTACTTCTTTTACTTATATCAAAATCAAATTTTGATTTCAAAGACTGCGCTACAGTATCATAAAAGTTTGCCTTTACGTAGTTTTGTTGTACCTTTAAAAATCTATCTTTATTTTGACTTGAAATACTCTTCCATGCGGCATCAAAATTTTCACCAAATGTACCGTTATCTTTAGACTTTGCATATGTAAGTTTATAATACATATCATTATTATTTCCTTTAAGTGAATTAATAAATGAATCTAAAGAACCTGTTCTAGATGAAAATTGCCATGCTCCATAGGACTTTCCGCCATAATCCCCTGGATCATCGCTGATTTCTGCGGGATTTAAATTAGATTCATACTTTGAAGCACGTATACCTAAACTGCTAAAACTATTATCCACTCTATTATTATAGCCTTTAGATAAAGAACTAGCTGCCCCTCTCATAGTTGAATTAAAATTACTTAGAGCATTCAATGAATTATCTAAACTAAATGAGCTTGTATTTGTCAAACTACTTAATAATGCCTGTGTTGCTACTAAGCTACCCATACCATTCATGCTGCCCATACTGCTCATACTATCCATGCCATTCATACTACTCATACCATTCATACTACTCATACCATTCATACTACTCATACCATTCATACTACTCATGCTACCCATACTATTCATCATTTGACTTAGCACTACCTGGAAAACCATTTGCTGCACTGCTTGTTGTTGGTCAAAATTCCCCAATGTTTTCCCATCAACAGTATTAGTATTATTACTATTATTCATTTGTGTTTTATATTGGTTTAAAAATATGCTATTAAGTAAATTTGTATTTTCCACCATAGTTATCCCCCATTTTATCCTAAAAAAGTATTTTTTCATCCTCACAAAATAAATATTATATTATATGAATAAATATTTTTCTTAATAAACTTTATTTATATACAAAAGCCTGTAATAATCCACATTATAGCATTCTTTTTAGGCCCTTTCAATAGACACTTATAGGGGCTTTTCTACTATTTCCTAATATTTTAGGTATAAAAAATATAAATAAAACTCTCATTTAATAAAATAGATTTTTTAAAACAATTATACTTATATTGTTTATAATATTCTTTTTTATGAACTAGCTGATGAGGCCGCCGCTGCACTTGCTGCACAAGCTGCTGCTATGGCTGCCTGTTGTTGTGCTATTACTATAGCATTTATACTGTTTGCCAAAGTTATATCTATTAATCCTTTTTGAATTCTTTCTATATAAGAATCTGCTACTAAAGAAATAGCTAACATAACTATATGGGACTTTTCAATACTAAAGATTCCATAACCATCTTTTTCTTTTATATACTTATAAACCTCTTTTACTTCTTCTACTATCTTAATATCATTAGAAGCTATAAGAGTTAGTACCCCTAAAGAAGCTAATCCATCATATCTTAATTTGCACTTTTCACTCTTTAATTCGTTATATAAAGACACCGCCCTACTGCATTTACTTTCTGCATCTTCTTCTCCCAAAGCAAGTATTTGAGAAAGACTTTGAAGGGAATTTCCTTTAACAAAAGCCTTTTCGTTGAGTAGTTTATAACAAATCTCCATTTCTTCTGAAGTTTTTTCTATATCTAAATCTGAAGTAGCTAATACTGCTGCAAGAACATAATCATCTGCTGTAGTTAACCAAGGATGATTTTTCTTCATATTAGAGTAAAAATTCTTCATTCTTTGGATTTTTTCATCCCATTTATCCATAGAAACTTCTTTAACTATAGTATAAGAAGCTAAAGGTAAGTACTGACTATTTCTAAAACCTGCATCTCTCATTTTTTCGTATACCTTTTGCATGTTTTCAAAAAAATCTTTGTAATTACTTTCTAAATACAAAAGACTACTTAAAATAAATAAATTCATTCCTCTAAACTGAGAAAATAGCCCTACCTGTTTTTTTATATAATCTTTTATCTCTTCAATTTCTTCAACATTTATCTTCTTATCTTTAATAGCTGAGTTCATAGCCACAAAATGTTTTACTATGCTATACTCCCATTTAAAGGCTTTCTTAAGCTCATTATAATTCTCTGTCATCAAATCTATCTTTTGTTTTAATAATAATTCCATAGTTCCACCTCCACTATGATTTTTAATAATCATGTAAACATTTCTATTAATCTATGCTTTTTAGTATTTTTATTGTGCTATTATAGTGATTATTGTTTACTTAAAAACAAACTATTATTTTTAATATCTATTTTATCTCATTACAAACATACACAATACTATAGCTAAAGATATAACAAATATAATCTCCTTAATATAAGCATTTTTTTCTTTTTCCATCTTTCTATCCCCTAATTATAAATATTTTTTAAATAATTTTTATCCCCTAAAAAGTAATTCTTATAATAAAACTTCACTGTTCCATAAACAGAGTTCGTGGCTTTATAGGGAGTTTTTACTCCCACTAAAGCTTATTAACAGACTTCTTAGAAGTTTTACTCCTTAGAAGTCGTTATCCTTTAGGAGGAAATGGTTATCCAGGGACGTAACCGCTCTTTACTCCCACCTTGAAGAAGATGGGAGTATTAGAGCAGGTAGTCATCAGATAAAAATTACTTAATTCAACTTACCTCTATATTAAACTATTTATATTACAATATACTGAACTTAATTATTACAATTTCGTAATAATATAAAATTATAACTAAATCTATAGTTTTTGTTATATTCCAATAAAATGCTATACAGTTAATATTATATAATAATATGTCTATTTATAACAGTGTTAAAAGTCATCTATATTATGTTACTTTTAGCACTATATATTTATCATTATTGAAATACACAATAACCACTAAAAATTCTAAATAAATAAACTTATTCCTTAATTTATATTTATATAAACCTACTTATATTATATTTTATCTAAAATTCACTCACCTTATTTTTGTATATATTATTTCTTATCATTTTGAATCATATCTCACACAAATTATTTTTAAACATATATTAATATTAGACGGAAACTATTAATATAAACCTTCAAGATAAAAGATAGGAGAGATAGTTATGCAAATAAGAAGTGGACAAGCTTATTATGATCAAACTATTGGAGGTTGGAATCTTCTAAATGGTGATGGTATAAGAGAATATCGTACTACAATTAGTTTCAAAGAAGTATTTGAAAAAGAACCAACTGTAATGGTTGCCTTGAGCGGCCTTGATATAATAAAAAACCATAATGCACGTGTTAAAGTATATGTAGATAATGTAACTAACCGCGATTTTACGCTATGTATTCACACTTGGTCAGATTCCGAAATTTATGGAGTTGGAGTTAGCTGGATGGCTTATGGTGAATAGTAAAATTTAGGTAATGTTTTTAAGGAACAGAAAATACTTCTGTTCCTTTTTTACACTAGTTATTGCCTTTAAATTTTTATTTCCTATAACTACTACCCTCTAGATAAATGAATATAAGCATAAATTTAATAGGAACTTTAAAAACTTACTTGAATTAGATATTAAATTATATGTATAATTTAATATGTGTTGGTTAACCTTGTGGTAGACATATGTTTTACATACACAAGGTAAAAAAGGCTGTACTTATTTTTGAGTACAGCCTCTTATTTTAAATCCAATTTACAAAAAATATGTAATAAATCTTTATGAACTTCAGCGTAAATTTCCCCATTCATTTTTTCCATAAGTCTTTTAGAAATAGATAAGCCTAATCCGGTGCTTCCATTTTTATTGGTTCTGACATCATCTTTTTTATAGAATCTATTAAAAATTAAATCTACATCCTCCTCTTTAATATCATCACATCTATTAATTGTAGTTAATACAGCTTTATTATTTTCTTTTTTTAAACCTATATAAACATCTTCCTTAGAATGTTTTATAATATTTACTATTAAATTTTGTAGTACTCTTTTTATAGCCCCTTCATTTCCAATTACCATAATGTTGTCCTTTGGCAAATCTATTTTAGGAGCTATATTTTTATCTAGAAAACTATTATAAAAAGAAGCTATGACTTCACACAGTATATTATTTATATTAATCTTTTCAAGCTCAATATAATAATCTGGTGATTCTATAATGGAAAGTTCAAAAAAATCACTTAATAAATTTTGTAAATCCTTTGCTCTTCTTTCAGCTATGTCTATATATTCTATTTGCTTTTCCTTTGATAGATTCCCTTTTTTTATCATTTGTATATAACCTATAATAGATGTAAGGGGTGTACGTAAATCATGAGATATATTAGCTATATTTTTTCTTATTTCTTCTTCTAGTCTTTTTTGCTTAATTTGTGATTGTATATTTATATCAATGTGTTTATTAATGCTATAGGCTAAATTCTCAATTTCTTTATCAAAAAGAGTAGCATCTATCTTTTTTAATGATTTCAAATCATTATATTCATTTAATTGGATTGTAATGTTTTTTATTTCTCTTTTCATAAAAAATACATAGGGGAGTAAGAGCAATAAAAAAATTATTAGCACTATTATAATAAAAATCATATTACTCTCCTCTCCATTTTTTAAAAATTATGACCTTTTACGTAGTTATTTTTTCTTAACAGGAATCCAAATTTCGCTGTAGTAGTTTTCATCTTGATTACCTTGCGGATAATCATCCGTATTAGTGTACATTTCAATATTGTAGCCTGCTGCAATTTCATAATCTTTGCAATTAGGTAGCCATTCTGAGAAGATTTTTCTGCTCACATCTAGCATAGATTTCGGCATTGGGCCCTTACAAGCAAAAACAGCCCAGGTGTATTTAGGAATAATCTTTGTAACAAAACCATTAGGTATTTCCATAGACGGATTATAATTGTCTGCAATCAAATATTCAAACTCATCTGAACCCATGCTCTCGTCTATATTTACCCCGTACATTCCACATACAAATTTCCCATTTCCTGTTTCATAATGCTCTGTCCAAAACTGTGGGACTTTTGTAGTTGCACTATCATATTTAAACACCTTTGATACACCCATGACAGTAAAGGAATCCTTTTCAACAATTTTGTAATCCATAATATAACCGCCTTCCAATAAAAATTTGATTTTCAGTGGAGCAAAGGATTTAATCATTGCTCCATCTTTTCGAACAGCAGTAGGTGTGACACCATGAAACCGAGTAAAAGCTTTTGTGAAACTATCCGGTGAGGAGTAGCCATATTTCAGTGCAATATCGATTATTTTTTCATCAGTAGAAACAAGCTCACTGCCGGCAATGGTAAGCCTGCGTTGTCTGATGTACTCTCCCACCGTAAAACCACAAAGCATTGCAAAACCTTTTTGGAAATAGAAGGGAGACACAAATGCTTTTTTCGCAATATTTTCTATTGGTATTTCTTCAGTGATATTCTCCTCAATATATTTGATAGCTTCACCAATTCCTTCAATCCAGCCCATAATCATCACCCCTATCTGTATCTATATCTTATCTTTTTTCAAGCGGTTGTTACCGACTTTTTGTGTTATGTTTTGTCTTGTCTGAGAGATTATTAAATAACCTGTACATCAAATTACTATTTTTATTTTATATCCTGTTTTTTAAATACTAAAACGCCTAGAAAACTAGTAACTATAATTAAAGCAATGCAGGTCATTATAATATGATGTATATTTTGTATGCTTAGTAGCATAATGCCTATATCCATAAGCATAAAAGTTGGAGTATATCTTTGACAATAAACTCTTCCTATAAAAATATTTGCTAAGAAAATATATACCATACCTATAGTTACAATTAAAGATTTACTCTTTATTAATGTAGATAAAAATGTATAAATGCTAGCTATTGCTGCAAAAATAATCCAAACTAGAAGCGTAAAATTAATTACATGTATTATTTCATCATAGGAAATTTTTTTTATAGCTCCACTAATAAAAGCTACTATAACAGTACCAAACAACAATAAAAATGTTAAAATAAATGTAACTACAAACATAATAATTATTTTTGATATATAAACCTGCTCTCTTTTATGTCCATAGGATAAAATATTCTTTAGTGTTCCATAGGAATATTCTTTAATTATAAATTCTCCTGCTATAAACATAATTAATATTTCAAAAACAGGTACAAAACCAAGGGCTGAATGTACAAATTCTATAGCTTTTGGGTTTCCCCTATTATTAAAATTATTTAGCCAAAATCCATATTCTCTTCCTCCAAAAGCAGAGTTAAATACCTTATACGTATGTTCCTTAAAAAAGAATAAGTATATGGTATAGGCAACACAAAGACTTATTAAAATAAGTGAATTTTTAAATACCCTATTATGTTTTAACTTATAAAATTCGAATTTAATTAAATTATACATTATTTAAAATCGCCTCCTACCAAATTTATAAAATACTCTTCTAAATTGCTCTCATTTGGCATGATTTGATCAATTATAATATTTTGTTTTGTAAGTGTAGAAGAAACTAATCTTGAATTATCCACATAATCATAAAGCTTTATAGTACCATCTGGCAAAACTTTAAAATTATTTGTGGATAATTCTGTTTCTAAAATAGCAGCAGCTTTATTTACGTCATCTACTTTTATACTTAAGTTTCTTTTACATTTCTCATCTAACTCTTTTAATGTAATCTGCTCCATTAACTTACCTTTATGAATAATTCCATAACAGGTTGCAAGTTGATATAATTCTCCTAAAATATGACTAGATATAAGCATTGTTATGTTTTTTTCTTTATTTAATTTTTTTAAAAGCTCTCTTACTTCCTTAATTCCCATAGGATCTAATCCATTTATAGGCTCGTCCAATATTAAAAACTCTGGATCTCCTAATAAGGCTATAGCTAATGCTAACTTTTGCTTCATTCCAAGAGAAAAGTTCTTTAGTTTTTTATTCTTATCTTCATAAAGACCTACAGAATTTAAAGTTTTATCTATGCATTCTTTACCTGGAATACCTTTTTCAATCCTAAAAGCCTCTAAATTTTCATAGGCTGTCATATACGGATAAAAAGCTGGTCTTTCTATCAAGGCACCTATTCTTTTTCTAACATTACCTAATTCATCACCCTCTTCTTTAGAAAATAATTTTATTTCTCCACTGGTAGGGTAGACAAGTCCTGTTATCATGCGAATAAATGTAGTTTTTCCTGCTCCATTTTCTCCTATAAAACCATAAATCTCTCCTCTTTTTATACTAATATTTAGATTATTCACTGCAAAATCCTTTTTATATCTTTTACTTAAATTTGTTGTTTTTAAAATATACTCGCTCAAAATAAATCTCCTTTCTTAGGTTTTAATTTAATTCATTATTAAGTTAAATCTTTTATATTATTATCAACATGTTGATAACCTTACTACATATTTAATATTAAAACCTAATTCCTAATGAATTCTAAAGAAAAACCTTAAGAAAGTATTAAGTTAAAACATTACAAGTAAGACTTCATACTGTAATAAAGTTTTTAATATTAACATTAATTATCTATCCTATAAATATGGAGCATTTATAAAAGCATGGAAATTTAGTTTTTGTGTTCCTATGATCAGAAAGTAAATAAAAAAATTTTAAATTAATTTAAACTAATAACAATGTTAATATTATCCATTTAATTTATAACCCAATTCATAAACAGCTACTAAACAAATTAATATAGAATAAAGAAAGATTAGCTATCTAACTTATACCCGATTCCCCAAATGGTTTGGATATACTCATTCTCTGTGCCTGCTTTGGACAACTTATTTCTTAAATTACTTATATGTACATTAATAGTATTATCATCACACAAATACTCACTGCTCCATACGCTTTCAAATAAATTAGCCTTAGTAAAAACCTTTTTAGGATAACCCATCAAAAGTTGTAAAATATCAAATTCTCTACTTGTTAACATTATCTGTTTGTCATACACAAAAACTTCTCTAGTATCTTTGTTAAGAGATATTTCTTTATATTCTAATAAATTTTGTGGTGCTATATTGGAAAATTCTTTATACCTTCTAAGGTGTGAATCTATTCTAGCTGACACCTCATCTATATCAAAGGGCTTTGTTATATAATCATCTGCTCCCATTCTTAAAGTTTCTATTTTAATATCCTTTTCTTCCTTAGCCGAAATTATTATTACAGGCATAGGTTTACTTTTTCTTATATTAGATAAAAGCTCTTTACCATCCATCCCTGGTAACATTAAATCTAATAAAACCATATCCCAATCATATTCTTTTAAATATATTAAAGCTTCTGTTCCGGAATAAGCTGATTTAGTAATATATTCGCTTTGTCTTAACATATCGCATAATAACTTATTTATATCATTATTATCTTCAACAACTAATATTTTAATGTCTTTATCCATTAATACTTCCCCCAATATAGTTAATATTTACCTTAGCCCTTACTGTTATTATAACAGGTATAGTGGGTAGACAAAAAATAAAAACTTAATTTTAAATATTGAATTATAATAAAATAATTCAATAATAGCTATTAAAATAAAAAAAGCCAAAGAAACTCCCTGGCTTTTTTTATTTAAACTATTTTATTCTTTTTAGTATAATAAATCCCTTATTAATATTAAAGATACTTTTCTATTTAAAATAAATTACATTTTCAAGCTGTTTACATTTCCCGTGGATTATTGTGCATCCTCTAATTGAGATTGTTTCCAACTTATATTAAATAGTTTTTTCCATAAAATTATATTAATTATAAGCAAAATTCCAATGTATATATAAATACTAAAACTATATTGTATTGAACTTCTAATCAACTTATGTAATCCGAAAAAGATTCCTGTAAGACCTGCAGAAACTACAAATGCAATAATGGAATTTTCCCCATTACTTTGAAAATCCTTGTAAAAAGGTAATTCTTTTTTATATAAGCTTTGCATAACAACCATTAAAATCATCATACTGAAAAACATTACTATTATATCTGGTAATATTCTTAATCCACATATTATTAAAAAAACAATACAAATACTACAAAATACTGGGAAAATATATCTTGATATAAATCCTTTTAAAACTCCTTTTTGGATTTTTCCTGGGTTGTCTATAGGCAGAACAATATATATCCATGAACCTTTATATTTTTCACTTTGACTTAAAAGATCTATATTTGCCACTAACATAAACACTGATAAATAAATTGAAAAATAATAATTTCCCTTTGAAAATTCATTAAATGCCTGTGAAACTGATTCATATTTTGAAAAAGAGCCTATAAACATTAAGAAAGGAAAAATCACAGCAAAAGCCAAAGTAGGATACAATTTTAGCTTCAACTTTCTTTCTGTAGCTATCATGTTTCTTGAAAAACGGAAAAATACATTTTCTATTTTATCTCTACAAAAAATAGATGCATATCCTTTATGCCTTACCCCTTTAGCTTCTTCAAGGTTTCCTTTTTTACTTATACTGCTATCAAGTTTTTGCAAATTTTCTTCAAAATAAGGAACAATAAATTTATAGTATATACCAAAAATTATAATTGGTATAGCCACGCACATTATGCTTAATAAAACATACTCCCTTCCAGTATTATGTTCCATTATTAAGCTATATGGCGCTCCAAACCACACTGGTGGAACTAAATAACTCCACCATTTAATTTTAAAATTTACATTTACACCAGTAAAATCAAATACTCTTGGTATAATTTGATATCCTAAAGCAAGCACTACTGATAGCACTATTTGAAAATAATTTATTATATCTTTAAGCTTTTCTCCATCAAAAATTTTTAATATAAAATAATACAATATGGCGGTAAAAAACATTGTAAAAAATGATATCAATATTATTTGAAAAAAGAAAATTATAAAAAACTTAAATTTATATTTAATAAGTCCCCCTATTAAGGTTGGCCCTGCAATTGCCCCGGAAATAGATGTAATATAAATTAATATATGAGTAGTCTTAGCTGCGTTTATTGTTTTGGGATCTAATGGTTTAGTATTTAATATATTCTTATCACGAATATCCAAAAGTACAGAAGAAAAATCTGCAATCATAGTACTCATGATTAAAAACATTATGGCACCTATATTTATACTCATTTTTACAACCATAGGTGATGGGATAAAAATAAAAACCGCAAGAAAAACTCCCATTAATCCATATAGAAGAAGTGATTTTTTAAAAGTATTCTTTTTATCCTCATTTTCCTTGTCTTTATATATTGTTGGAACTCTTCTATTATCCATCAAAAGCTTTAATTTAAGTATTGTTCTCATGGAAGCATAATTAACACCAAGTTTCTCATATATAAACTTAAATTTATCAACAAACTTCAATATTTTAAAATCTTCCATTTCTATACCTCCTTTAGTACGGAGATAAATTCATTTGCAATCTCTTCATGCTTTGTAAATCCAGTTATTTGATTAAAAATTTGTTCAAGAGAACCTTCCATATTCCTTTTCTTTAACTCTTCAAAAGTACCATCCGCTGCAATTTGTCCATTATTTAATAATATTATTCTACTACTTATTTTCTCAACAACTTCCATTATGTGAGATGAATAAAATATAGTTTTTCCTTCTGAGGCTAATTTTGAAAGCACCTCTTTAAAAACAAGCACACTATTTGCATCAAGTCCACTTAAAGGCTCATCTAAAAATAAGATATCAGGGTTATGAATAAGACTTGATATTATCAAAAGTTTTTGTCTCATCCCCTTTGAATAAGAAGATATTCTTGAGTGATACGCTTCCTCTATTCCAAAAAGGCTCATAAGTTTTTTTGCTTTATTATTTACTCCTTCTAATTCCATGCCATATATTTCGCCTAAAAAAGTTATATACTCGTAAGCGGTTAAATTGTCATATACTTCTCCATTTTCAGGCACATACCCTATTTTATGTTTATACCCTACATTATCATAGGATATATTATTTCCAAATATTTTTACTTCACCTTCATATCCCTTAACTAAACCAAGCATTATCTTTACAGTGGTACTTTTCCCAGCACCATTAGGTCCTATATACCCAATAATTTCCCCTTTATTTACATCTAAATTTATTCCTTTTAATACCTCTTTACTTCCATAACTCATTTTTAAGTTTCTTATAGAAACTACTACATCGTTTGACTTGTCCATAAATTACCCTCACTATAATTTATTATAAAATTTTATATAATTAGCTTAAACACATTCCTAATTATACCATATGTAAATGTTAATAGAATACATTTTTTCCATGACATACTCAAATAAAATATATGAATATAAACATAGAC
>OGSC01000544.1_pt1 | contig 15771 bp, 14 predicted proteins | sample 1573751 | NCBI WGS metagenome assembly OGSC01 (sample SAMN03295840, study PRJEB24534) | human gut metagenome | isolation source: fecal sample 8 from infant 5 | host: Homo sapiens | place: USA: Pittsburgh, PA | collected 2014-07
TTCTTATAGTAAGCCACAGCCTTTGCTGCATCAAAAATCTTACCTCCTCCAATACCAACTACCACATCACAGTTATTGGATTCCACACAAGAACATAATCTATCTATTTCTTCTTTGCAACATTCTCCATTAAAGGACTTAAATATTAATTGTATATTAAAATTTTTACAACTTTTTTCTAAAGTAAATTTAGTTCTTTTTATTCCATTAGGACTAGCTATTATTAAAAATTTTTTACCTAAAGATTTAGCATGAACTCCAAAGTTAGATAATTCTCCTTTACCTTGAACATATTTACTTGGGGAAATTATTATTTTACTCATATTCTTTCCTCCTAAAAAGTATATCTAGTTCTATATTTATTATATCAAAGAATAGATAATTTTTTATCAATTTATTGTTAAAAAATTTAAATTTTAAGTTTTATTTATACATAAATTGATTAAATAATAGATTTTATTATTTGAAATTTATTCACAATTGACATTGTATATTAAAAAATATAGTATAAAATAGAGAAAACTAAGTTACATATGTTAAAAGATATATATAATATATAAATGAACCGTCCCTAAATAATTATTGGAATAAAGGAAGATAATAGAATATAATTAAATTCAAGGAACATGTTTAATAAGTAGTTCTTATTAAAATAATATTTTATAAAAAATTAACTAAAGAATGTGAAGTTTTTAGTATAGAACAAAAGATAAAAATTTTGATGAATAGATTAGAGTATTTTAAATGGAGGTATTGAGAAGTTTATGAGGTATGAAGGCGCTATATTTAGACCACCTAGTGAAGCGAATAGCTTAATTTTACAGATTACTATAGGGTGTTCTCATAATAAATGTAGTTTTTGTTCTATGTATAAAAATGAGAAGTTTAGAGTAAGAAATTTAGAGGAAATATTTGAGGATTTAGAGGAAAGCAAATTATATTATAGAAGAATAAATAGAATATTTTTAGCAGATGGAGATGCACTTTGTTTAAAAACAGAAACTTTAAAAAGGATACTAGTAAAAATAAAGGAAACTCATCCTCAATGTGATAGGGTTGGCATATATGCTACAGCTAAAGATGTACTAAGAAAATCCATAGAAGAATTAAAAGAGCTTAGAGAATTAGGCTTAGGAATAGTTTATATGGGATTAGAAAGTGGTAGTCCAGAAATTTTAGAGGACATAAATAAGGGAGTTAAAGTTGAGGAATATATAGAAGCTTCTAAAAAAGCAAGGACCAGTGGTATAAAATCATCTATAACTGTAATATCTGGCCTTGGAGGAAAAGAAAAATGGCAACAGCATGCCATAGAAACAGGTAAAGCATTATCTTTAATAGATCCAGATTATGTTGGCTTATTAACTCTTCTTTTAGATGAAGGTACAGAGATGACCGAACAGGTGAAAAGAGGAGAGATCACTTTACTAAAACCAGAAGAGGTTATGAAGGAAACAAAATTAATGCTAGAAAATATGAATGTAACTAATTGTATATTCAGAAGTAATCATGCCTCTAATTATGTGGCATTAAGAGGTACATTACCTAGTGATAAAGAAAAATTAATAAATGTAATAGAAAATATATTAAAGAAAGATTTTTATTACAAAGAAGATATGTATAGATTGTTATAGGATCAATTTAAATAAACTATATTAGGAATATTAAAAATTGAAAACAGATATTAAAGTAGAAGGATATATTAATATAAATAAATATTGCAAATAAAAATTAATGATAGGAAAGATTTTTAATATGACATGCAGGTGTCATAATAGCCTTGGTATAATGAAATTATATATTAAAGATAAATTTAAATATCAAGGAGATAATAATTTATGAATATCATAAGTGTTGATAATGAAAATATTGATAAAGAGCATATTTGTTGTGCTATATCAGATAAAAAAGGAGAAACTTGTATATCATCTAAGAAAAACTGGATGAAAAAACAATTTAGTGAAGGACTGGTTTTTAAAAAGTTTAATGTACGTGGTAAGGTTTTTATAGAATATATACCTTCCGAAAATGCATGGTGTCCAATTGAAGCCCCAGGATATATGTTTATCAATTGTTTTTGGGTTTCTGGTCAATTTAAAGGTCAGGGTTGTGGAAATAAATTGTTGGAAGAATGTATTATGGATGCAAAACAGCAGAATAAAAAGGGGCTTGTTATCCTTTCATCAAAAAAGAAAATGCCCTTTTTGTCAGATCCTAAATACTTAAAATATAAAGGGTTTAAGACATGTGATATAGCAGAACCTTATTATGAACTGTTATATTTTCCTTTTGATGAAAATGAAGTAAAGCCAAAATTTAAAGAGTGTTGTAAAAATGGTACAATTAATGAAAAAGGAATGGTTTTATATTACTCAAATCAATGCCCACATACTGATAAATATGCACTGCTAACTAAAGATATTGCTCAATTAAAGAAAATAAAATTTTCATTGATAAAGTATGAATCTAAGCAGCAAGCTCAGAATGCACCTTCACCCTTTACCACATATAGCCTTTTTTATGATGGTAAGTTTGTGACCAATGAAATATTATCAGAGAATAAATTTAAGAAGTTCCTTGAGAAAAAAGGTTTTTAAAATGGAAAAAATGTCCTCAATGTTTTTTAACAATGAGGGCATTTTTTATAATGGAATATTTTTATTTAGGAGGATGAGATAAAATTATTTTGCTGCCCATATTTCAATTTCTAATTTTATCTCTTTTAATCCTAAAGCATTTACATAAGCAACAGTCATTGAAGGATAAGGTTTTCCAAAAAAATCATCATATACTTTATCAAAGTAATCCCAGTCAATTTCTTCTGTTGCCCAAATATTAACCTTTATAACATTATTAGGTGTTAAACCTATACTCTTTAATAGATTTGATATATTTAAAAATGTGTTGTTTACCTGTTCATTGAATTCCACAGGGAAATTGCCATCTAAATCTGCTCCAACTTGTCCAGAAAATGTGTAAAATGTTGCATTAGGCTCTATTTTGGTTATATGAGTATAATTACCTACTGCTTTACTTATTTTTGAAGAATCCAATCTACTAACTACATTATTATTCATTTTTATTAATTCCTTTCTCTATTGGGATAAAATAATTTCTACCACTATATATTGCTTATAATATATAGTTATCCATTGATAGAAATTTATTTATCGAAAACAGAGATGGAATGTTTATTCTTTTCTATGTTACTAGCATATAAACATTCTTTCATTTTAATACCCCCCATGCTATAAATATATATATTGAAATAGATTTTGTCAATGAATACTAATTAATGCTATAATAAAGTTGAAATAAATAGCTTTGAGATAAAAACACGATTCGGTTGGTAGTCCGAATAGGGTAATTAGCCCTCAGTAACCTGCCCTCCTGGGGTTGTCCGTTCTCTAATTGAGCTATATAACAGGAGGAAAAAAATGATTAAATTAACAGTTTTATTTGACGAGCCTTTTTGGATAGGTATTTTTGAAAAACAGGATCAAGATAAAATTCAAATATGTAGGGTGGTTTTTGGTCAGGAACCTAAAGACTATGAAGTATACGATTTTATCTTAAAAAATTATTACAATATTAAATTTAGTGATCCAATATCCATAGGCAAAAATCCTAAGAAAAAAATTAATCCCAAAAGGATGCAAAGAGAAATTAAGAAAACAGTACAGGAAAAAGGTATTGGAACAAAGGCGCAACAGGCTTTAAAACTTGATCATAAAAATAAAAAAACAGAAAGAAAGATTAAGTTAAAGGAAAATCGTGAAAATAAAAAAGAACTTAAATTTCAAAAAAGACAGGAAAAGAAATCTCAAAAGAAAAAGGGACATTAATATAGAAATGACATATGTTATAAAAAATATTTATTAGGAGTTAAAAAATGTCTACAACAAAAAGAACATACAAGTAAGCCTTCTATACTTATGAAAAATCACAATTATATAATAAAAAAGAGTATAGGAGGCAGTTTTTATGAATAATAATATTTTTCAAAATTGGATGAATAGCTATATAATAAAGGATCATATTACAAATAAGAACATTGAAGTTGGTGATTTTTCTTATTATTCCGGCTATTATCATGCTAAGCATTTTCAGGACTATTGTGTAAGATATTTATCCGAAGAGAGAGATGATGTTGATAAACTAAAAATAGGAAAGTTTTGTTCAATAGGTTCAGGAGCTGCATTTATTATGGCAGGAAATCAAGGCCATAGATATGATTGGATAACAAGCTATCCCTTCTATTATACAGAGCTTAATGAAAATTCAAAGGATGGATATGTGCGAAGTGGAGATACTGTAGTAGGAAATGATGTATGGATAGGAACTGAAGTTATAATAATGCCGGGAATAAAAATAAATGATGGGGCCGTAATAGGAACAAGAGCAGTGGTTACTAAAGATGTAGAGCCATATACCATTGTGGCTGGAAATCCAGCTAAACCTATAAAAAAAAGATTTTCACAGGATGAAATTCAAATGTTATTAGAAATGAAATGGTGGAACTGGCCCATTGAAAAAATAAAGGAAAACATACCTATTTTATGTAGTAATAATATTAAATTATTATACAAAAAGTTTGTATGCAATAATATCTAGTTTAAATATTTTAATTTTAGAAGCATTTAATTTAGGGGTTTTTTTAGTAATTATATGAATGGGGATGAAAAAATGGTTATAGAAGTTAATAAAAGTATTTTTGATGGTCTTACTGAAACAGAGAAAACAGTAGTTAATTATATTAATTCTAATGAAAGCAAAATACCTAATATGTCTATAGTAGATGTAGCAGAAAAATCTTTTACCTCCCCAGCAACGGTTTCTAGAACTATTAAAAAATGTGGATTAGAGGGTTTTTCCGAACTAAGATACAAAATTTCAGCTAAAAATGATTACAATCATGATTCTAAAAAGGTAAATGAAATACTAGGTAAATCTTTAATAGAAGTAACAAAGACTATAGAAAATATTTCTGTAGAAAATGTATTAAAAACTGTTAGACTAATAAAAGAAGCAAAGCGTATATACATTTTAGCTAGAGGTCTTACAGAACTTGTGGCTCAAGAGTTTAATTTAAAATTAGAATTATTAGGATATAATACATTTTTGATAGTAGATCCTAATATTATGAAAAAGATATGTAAAACTTTAAATAAAGAGGAACTTGTAATAGTCTTTTCACTAAAAATCGGCTCTCCTGAAATAGTAGAGTCAGCAGAAAGTGCAATTAAAACTGGAGCAAAATTAATCACTTGCTGTTGTGTTAAAAATAGTAAATTAGAAAATTTATCAGATATTACATTGATAGGCCATAAACAGTCTAGAACGGCTATTAAAGAATTTGAAGTTACTTCAAGGTTACCATTGTTTATAATATCAAGAGCTATTATAGATTATCTAATAATTTAAAAGCTGTATGAAAAGAGATTTTTTAATATTGAAAATCTCTTTTTTATATTTTCAGAATTATTTTACATGCTCTAATATAGACAAATACAGGAGTACATTGTATATTTACATAAAAAAACATATATGAACTATGAAAACATTTTCTCTATATATTAGATAAAATAAAAGTATAAATAAAATATAAACGGAGGACAAAATAATGAGAAGAATTTTATCTACTAGAGAAATGTTAAAAAAAGCTCAAGCAGGAGCATATGCTATACCAGCATTTAATATTCATAATTTAGAAACATTACAGGTTGTGGTAGAAACTGCAGCAGAATTAAAATCTCCAGTTATTATAGCAGGAACACCATCAACAATTAGTGATTATGCAGGACCGGATTATATAGCTGCTATGGCAGAAGTTGCAGCAGAAAAATATGATATTCCAATAGCAATTCATTTAGATCACTTTGAAAATGTGGAGGAAATTAAAAAGGATATCGATATTGGATTTAAATCTTGTATGATTGATGCATCTAAAAAACCCTTTGAAGAAAATATAAAAACTGTTAAAGAAGTAGTAGAATATGCTCATAAGTATGATGCAACTGTAGAAGCAGAACTTGGTAAACTAGGTGGAAAAGAAGACGATTTAGTAGTAAGTGAAAAGGATGCTATGTATACAAATCCAGATGATGCTGTAGAATTTGTAAATAGAACCGGGGTGGATTCTTTAGCAGTAGCTATAGGAACAGCTCATGGATTATATAAGGGAGAAGCAAAACTTGATTTTGATAGATTAAAAGAAATTAGAGAAAAAGTTAGTGTACCTTTAGTATTGCATGGGGCTTCAGATGTACCAGATGAATTAGTTAAGAAAGCTATATCTCTTGGAATTTGTAAAGTAAATGTGGCTACAGATTTAAAAATACCATTTTCAGATGCTGTAAAAAATTACTTTAATGAAAATCCAAAGGCTAATGATCCAAGAAAATATATGACACCAGGAAAAGAAGCCATGAGAGAAGTAGTAAGACATAAAATAATGGTTTGCGGAAGTAATGGACAAGCTTAGACCTAGAGGAGATGAGGCTATGATTTATACATTAACTACTAATCCAGCTATAGATATGAATTGTTCTTCCAGTAGTAATGAACCTTTTAAGGTAAATAGAACTACTAATTTATCCTATTCACCTAATGGCAAAGGAGTAAATGTGTCACTAGTTTTGAATCATTATTCTATAGAAAGTAAAGCTCTTGGATTTTTCGGAGGATTTACAGGAAAGTATATTGTAGAGGAACTAGATAAGAAAAATATACTTACAGAAGCTTTTTGGATAGAAGAAAATACAAGGATAAATGTATTTATAAATACGGAAGATAATAAAGAATTTAAGTATGTAAACAAGGGACCTTTTGTTTCGAGGAAAACTCAAAAGGATTTATTAAAATACTTATCATCAAATTTAAAAAAAGGTGATTATTTAATAATAAGTGGAAGTCTTCCTCAAAGTATTGAAGAGGATTACTACAATGAAATTTTAGATATATGTGTGGAAAATAATGTTCAAGTTATATTAGATATAAGCTCTAAAAAATTAAAAGAATTATTAAAATATAAACCTTTATTAATTAAACCTAATGATGAAGAAGTTGAGGCTATATTTGGACTTAGTTTAAAAGATGAAGAGGATATAAAAGGGGCATTAAAATATATTTATAAGTTAGGTGCAAAAAATATACTTTTAACCTTAGGAGAAAAGGGAATGTATTTTTACAATGGAGACAAAGTTTATTATTGCAATGCACCAAAGATTAAACTTTTAAGTTCTGCTTGTGCAGGGGATGCATCCTTAGCAGCATTTTTAAGTGAATGGTTATTTGAATCTAATATAGAAAAGGCACTTAAAAAGGCATCCGCTACCGGTGCAAATGTTGCTGAATCTAGTGCGCTAGGAACTTTTAGTAAAGTATCAGAGTATATACAAAAAATAGATGTTAAGGAGGTAATGTAAATGAAAAAGATTATTGCTGTTACGGGATGTCCTACAGGAATAGCTCATACATTTATGGCAGAGGAAGCATTAAAGAAGGCAGCCAAAGAATTAGGAGTAGATATAAAAGTAGAAACTAATGGTGCTGTTGGAGTAGAAAATGAATTAACAGATAAGGATATAGAAGAAGCAGTTGGAGTAATAGTTACATCAGATAAAGATGTTAGAGCTGATAGATTTACAGGAAAAGCAACTATAGAAACTTCAGTAGCAGATGGAATTCGTAAACCTAAAGAGTTAATTCAAGCGGTATTAGATGGAAAGGTTCCTATAAAAGGAGGAGCAGCTAAAAAAACTATAAAGAAAAGTTCAGAAGAAGTTCCAGGTAAAAAATCTGTAACTAGAGATATCTATAAACACTTAATGAATGGTGTATCTCATATGTTACCTTTCGTTGTAGCAGGTGGTGTACTTATAGCTATATCTTTTTTATGGGGAATATATTCCTTTGATCCAAAATCAACACAATATAATCCTATAGCAGCTATGATTAAGGGAATAGGTGGAGAAGCATTTGCAATAATAGTTCCAATATTTACAGCTTATATTGCAGATTCCATTTCTGGAAGACCAGGTATGGTAGCCGGATTTGTTGGTGGACTTATAGCAAATACTACAGGATCAGGATTTTTAGGTGGTATCATTGCAGGTTTCTTTGCAGGATATCTAATGCTTTACTTTAAAAAATTACTTTCAGGATTACCAAAACAATTTGAAGGTTTAAAATCAATATTTATATTGCCAATAATCGGAATATTGGTAACAGGTGTACTAATGACATTATTAGGTGAACCGGTAGCAGCTTTAAATAAGGGTATTATGGCATGGCTTGCATCACTTGAACAAGCAAATCCAATTTTATTAGGAATAATTATAGGTTGTATGTCTGCCTTTGACTTTGGCGGACCAGTAAATAAAGCCGCTTACCTAACAGGTACAATGCTACTTGCACAAGGAAATTATTATTTCATGGCTGGTGTTTCAGCAGCTTGTATAACACCACCACTTGTAATCGCTTTAGCAACAACATTCTTTAAAAACAGATTTGATGAAGAAGAAAGAGCAGCTGGATTAGTTAACTACATCTTAGGTTGTACTCATATAACAGAGGGAGCAATTCCTTTTGCAGCCAAAGATCCATTAAGAGTTATTCCAATATTAATGGTTGGTTCTTCTGTATCTTCTGTATTAACTTATTTAATGAAAATTCAAGTGCCAGCTCCTCACGGTGGATTTTTAATACTACCATTAGTTAGTAAACCATTACTATGGGTAGGCGCCATATTAGTAGGATCAACAGTAGGTGCAATATTATATGGAATATATAGAGGACATACACAAAAGAAAGCTCAATAAGATTAATTCAAAAAATATATACCTTGTTACTATATTAATTATAATTTATAATAGCATTGGACATTATTGTTAAGCATAAGACAAAAACAATAATTTACAAGGTATTTAAGATAAGGGGATGAATAAAATAATTATGGAATTAAATGAATTAATAACAGAAAGCACTATAGAATTAAATGTAGTGGCAAAGGATAAAGAGGATCTTATTAATAAAATGATTGATGTTTTGGTAAAGGATGGAGCAGTTCTTGATGAGGATAAATTTAAAGCAGATATTTATCATAGGGAATCTTTAAGTAATACAGGCATAGGTTTTGGTATTGCTATACCACATGCTAAATCTATAGCTGTAAAGGAACCGCGTATTGCAGTAGGAGTTCTTAAAGATAATGTAGATTATGACTCAATAGACGGAGAGCCAGTAAACATGATATTTATGATAGCAGTAAACGATATGCAAAGTGATCTTCATCTAAAGGCATTAGCTAACTTATCAAGAAAATTAATGCATGAAGATTTCAGAGGAAAAATATTAAACGCAAAATCAAAATCAGAAATATTAGAAATAATTTAAATTACTTCTAACAATTTAGATTTAATAAAAACTCTATCTCAATTAAAATTTATTTTATAAAATCAATAATATGAAATCAATAACTAATATGATTATATAAATTTAAACATAAAAAAGTTACAACACAAAAGAAAGAAACTGTCTTAAAGGAGATTTAATTTTAAGACAGTTTCTTTTTAATCTACTGTTGTAAAGTTAAAAAACAGTATTATTTTCTTCGTGCAAATTCTACAAATTTAAATCTATCCGGTCTATGTCTAGATTCAGTGTATTGAAATAGACTCATATCATCTAGATATATATAGTTTTTTACCACTACTATCATATTATAGTTTTCAAAATCTAGATATGATTTGTCTTCCTCAGTAGCTTGTTGCACTGTAATTTCCTTCTTGGCAAAGCTAATTTTAAGTCCTAGTTCATTTTCAAGATATTCATATATAGAATTTTCACAAATATCCTTAGTTAATAAAGGTACATATTTCTTATTAAAAAAGTCTTTATCCAAGATGATTTTTTTATTGTTTATTTCTCTTACTCTTATAACTTTCCACACATCATCATTTTTTGATAGGTTTAGTTGTTTCATTAAAAAGTTATCTGGTTTCATTAGCTTTAATTCTTTAACTAGGGTATTAGATTCTACGCCCATTTTAGTAGATAATTCTTTAAAACTTGTAAGTCCTGAAACAGGAAAATCAAATTTATTAATATCTATAACAAAGGAACCTTTACCCTTTACTTTTTGAATATAACCATTACTTTCTAGTAAATTTAATGCCTTTCTTATGGTATCTCTAGATACATTATATTCTTTCATCATCTCATTTTCAGAGGAAAGTTTTTCACCGGATTCAATTTTATTATTTTCTATTTTATTTGAGATCTCATTATAAATAGTCAAATACTTGCTTTCCATATCTTATCACCAGAAACATTTTAACATTTTTTTAATTTTTCCTCAAGATGATAAACAATAGACTCATAAGGTCGTAAATTAATTTCTCTAAAGTCTATAGGAGAATCCTTATAATTAGAAATTAAAATTTTGTTTTTATATTCATCTAATTTTAATTCTGTAGGCAATTTAAATAAGGATTCCTTTCCATAAAAATTATTTATTACAAGTAGTTTTTCATTTTTGTAATTTCTTAAATAAGCAAATATACTTTTATCTTCTTCTAATATCAACTCAAAATTTCCATAGGATATAATATTATATTCTTTTCTTAATTTGATTAATTTTTGATAGTGATAAAAAATAGAGTTATTATCTTTTAAAGAGCTTTCTACATTAATGGATTTATAATTTTTACATATTTCTATCCAAGGCTCTCCTATGGTAAATCCAGCATTGGTTGAGTTATCCCATTGCATTGGGCTGCGGGAATTATCTCTGGATTTTGACTGTAGAATTTTAATTATTTCTTCTTCAGTTTTACCTTCAGATTTTAGTATATTATAAAAATTAATCGACTCCACATCCCTATAAGAATTAATTGTATCATAATAACAATTTGTCATACCGATTTCTTCTCCTTGATAAATATAGGGAGTTCCTCTAAGTAGGTGTATTGATGTAGCTAACATTTTTGCGGATTCCTTATGGTATTTTTTATCATCTCCAAAACGGGATACAATACGAGGTTGGTCATGGTTACACCAAAATACTGCATTCCAACCGTTTCCTTCTTCCATTCCAACCTGCCAATGATTGAAGAGATTTTTTAATTTTATAAAATCAAAATCCATTAAGCTCCATTTATCACCGTCTTTGTAATCTACTTTTAGATGGTGAAAGTTAAATACCATAGATAATTCTTCTTCTTTAGGATTTGAATATTTAACACAATTATCTATAGTGGTAGAGGACATTTCGCCTACAGTAATTATATCTTTATATCTGCCAAAGGTTTCTTTATTTAATTCCTTTAGATAGTTATGAATATTAGGACCATCTGTGTAGAATGAACGACCATCTCCATTATTGTCATCCTTATATTCCATTGGTTTTGAGATCACATTAATAACATCGAAGCGAAAGCCTTTTACACCTTTTTTAATCCAAAAATTCACAATGTCAAAAACTTCTTTTCTAACTTCTTCATTTTCCCAGTTAAGATCCGCTTGGGTAGCATCATATAAATGTAAGTAATATTCATTAAATTTTTTAACATATTCCCAGGCAGAACCGCCGAACTTGGAGTCCCAATTGGTAGGCGTATGTCCATTCTTAGATTCTTTAAAAATATAATAATTCTTGTATTTTCCATCACCTGTTAGAGCATTTTTAAACCACTTGTGTTCTGTAGAGGTATGATTAAATACCATATCAAGCATAATGTCAATTTCTCTTTTATTTGCTTCTTTAACTAGCTTATCAAAATCTTCCATGGTTCCAAATAGGGGATCAATGTTACAATAATCTGCTACATCATATCCATTGTCTTTTTGAGGAGAGATATAAAAAGGAGTTAACCATATATAATCTATACCTAATGTTTTTAAATAATCCAATTTAACTGTAATTCCTTTTAAGTCTCCCAATCCATCACCATTAGTATCATTAAAGGATTTTGGGTATATTTGATAGACTACGCTTTTTTTAAAATCTTTCATATAATTTGCTCCTTTTTTTATAATATGAATCAGAAAAGGGAGGAATTTAATCCTCCTTTTCTATTTGTAATATTATTTTAAGATGTTTTTCCTTTGAAATTTTGTATTTTAAATTTACTTTTATTTGAACTATTATTTTATATTCTAAGCATTTTTCTATTTCAAATCTTATTATGGTAATTTTAAAGCTTTTTTCTTTAAAATGTAATTAGTTTATTGTGTTTTTTTACTCCACTTTTTTTTCTTAGAAAACACAATTGTAAGTATAAAAGGTACAACAATAGCTACTAACATTGCTAATGCAAAAGACAGCATGTATTGTGGCTTTATAGACAAGATGCCTGGTAGGCCACCAACTCCAATTGAATTAGCCATAACATTTGAACCTACTGATATTACTGCGGCTATGGAAGAACCTATCATAGCTGCTAAGAAAGGGAACACATACTTTAGGTTTATACCAAATATAGCTGGTTCCGTTACCCCTAAATAACAGGAAATTGCTGCTGGAATAGATATTTGTTTTTCTTCTTCATTATTTTTATTTAAATAAATCATTGCTAAAACAGCAGAGCCCTGAGCTATATTGGATAGAGCAATCATTGGCCATAAATTAGTTCCACCAAGTTCGGCCATTATTTGCAAATCAATAGTATTTGTCATATGATGTAATCCTGTAATTACTAAAGGTGCATAGGTAAATCCAAATACCGCTGCAAAGAGCCATCCGAAGGTTGAAGTTAAACTTGAATATACTACGTTTGCTATAACTGTACCTATTTTCCAACCCACTGGACCCAAAACAATATGGGCTATTAATACAGTAGGTACTAAGGAAAGAAAAGGTACTACAATCATTGAAATATATTCTGGCACAATTTTACGTACAGATCTCTCTAACCAGGCTAAAAGAAAACCGGCTAGCATGGATGGAATAACCTGTGCCTGATAACCAATCATTTGAATCTTTGCAAAGCCAAAATTCCAAACTGGAATTTTATCGATAGGAGTACTTGAAGCGGCATAAGCATTCAATAGTTGAGGAGAAACCAAAGTAAGTCCTAATATTATTCCTAAAATCTGTGTGGTGCCCATCTTTTTAGAAATAGACCAAGTTATTCCAACAGGTAAGAAGAAGAAAATTGCTTCACCAATTAACCATAAGAAGGAATGAACTCCTTGCCAAAACTGTGATACCTGTATTAAAGTTTTAGTTCCATTTTCAACTAATTTAATATCTCCAATAATATTACGGAATCCTAATATTAAACCTCCAACTACAAGGGCAGGGATAAGAGGTGTAAATATTTCTGCTAAATTAGCCAGTAGTTTTTGCATAAAATTCATATTATTTTTAGCAGCTACCTTGGCTTGATCTTTGCTAACACCATCTACTTCTGCTATTTTTACAAATTCATTATAAAATGTTGATACTTCATTACCAACAATAACTTGAAATTGACCGGCCTGTGTAAAAACCCCTTTTACGGATTTAATTTTTTCAATGTTTTTAACATCAGCTTTCTTAATATCATTTAATACAAAACGCATACGGGTTGCACAATGGGTTACTGCAGAGATATTTTCTTTTCCGCCGATATATTCTAATAATTGCTGTACGTCATTTGAAAACTTAGACATATTATAATCCCCCTTTATTATTTATACTTTCGTAAATATTTTTATCTATTAGAAAGATGTACGTACAAGTTAATATAACTAAATTATATCTTGTACGTACATGCTAGTCAATACGTTTTCATAAATTTTTATTATATTTATTTTTTCTATTAAAGTAAAAACATATACAAATGGAAAATAAGAGGGAAATAGAGTTGAGGGTAACATTAGCTATACTCTTCTTTTTTAAGCCATTATCATAAAATCAAAAAACATTAATATTTTCTTGTAGGAAATTTTAATAATAATAGGACTTATCTGGGGTAGTTTAAATAAACCCAAATAAGTCCTTATAATAATAATACAAATAAATTATTTAATATATGAATTAATTTAAGAGTAGTCATTACATAGTTATAAATTTTTAACTTACATACTGACAATATTATTTTTAATATTGTCTTAAAATAGCTTATGGTATATTATGATAAGTTAAATAAATCCTTTAATAGTTTCAGCTCTCTTATAGGCTTTTTCAGTTACTTCCTTTGGATAGCCAATATACTCTAAAAGTCTTATGGCATTTCTTGTATTAGAAACTCCAACCTTTAGCTTATAATCAAAGTTTAATCCATTCTTACTATCAACGGATTCGCTGAAATAATAAAACTGGTAACTATCCTTTAAAATATCTACTAATTCTCTATCATGGGTAGCTACAATAGAAACTGTTCTTCCATTTTGAAGATAAGAAAGTATTTCTGCTGACATAGCTATTCTCTCGATAGGATTTGTTCCTCTAAATATTTCATCTATAGGGCAGAATACAGGTAAATCTTTTTCAAGAGCTTTAACTATTCTAAGTATTCCTTCTGCTTCAGCCATATAGTAACTTTTTCCCTTTGATAGATCATCATTAGGACTAATAGAGGATACTATATTAAAAAAGGAAGCTTTATATTCTTTAGCTAATGCAAAATAAAAGGTTTGTGATAATAGTATGTTTATACCTAGCATCCTTAAAAATGTTGATTTACCAGACATATTTGTACCTGTAAGTACTATTCCTTTATCTTTAATAGAAATAGAATTTGATACTGGTTTATCTAAAAGTGGGTGAATACCTTCTTTAATATCTAAGGAAACTTCCTCTGTAAAAATAGGATTTACATAGGATTCATTTAACTTTTTTTGATATCCAGATATGGATAGTAATACTTCTAATTCACCTAAAATATAAAATATATCCATTATGTATTCTTTCTTGTCTTTTAAAACTTCAGATACTTTATAATAGGCACATTCTTCTACTAAAAATATTACACATATAGCCTCAAACAAACCCTGCCACATATTTACAAAGCCTATTAAAAAAGTGCCTCTGTCAATAGATTTTACCTGTTTAAGATTATGGTTTATATTATTTGTATAATAGTTAAGACCATTACTTTTTATACTACCTATTTTTTTAGCTGCTTTTATAATTGCCCTTAAATATATAATTCCTTTAGATTTTATTGTATTTCTTTCAATATAATTAACAAACATATTTAAACCAGCTGAAATAGCTATATATTTAGCATAATTTACATTTGCAAATACAGTAAGCAGGATAGCTATTAAAGGGAAAATTTTACCTAATATTGTATATAAATAATATTTTATTTTATTTACCACTAGTTCACTTTCTATCATGTCTAAGAAAGTATTCTTTCTATCTCTACCTAATTCATAGTATATAATCAAAAGCTTATCTCTTAAATTTACATCCTCTTTAAATAGCTGAATTAGATTATTCCTGCTTTTTAATTTTTCTTCATTATTTAAGGGGTTTCTAAGCATATAATATAAAACAGATTCCCCTAAAGTACTGGAGTTTCTATCTAATTTCCCATAGATTCTATCCATATCCATATCAGACCAGGTTTCATCATCAATGGTATAATCTTGTTTTTCTTTCATATCAAAAAATTTTCTTATATTCTTAAATTTTCTGTTTTTTTCATCACCTTCTTCATATTGTATTTTTGCCCAATTTAAAGCTACTTTTTTATTCAATTTTGTTCTCCTTTCAATATGAAATATAAAAATTTTATATAATAATATTTTAACATGTATTTTATGACTTAATATTAG
>OGSC01000546.1_pt1 | contig 15728 bp, 9 predicted proteins | sample 1573751 | NCBI WGS metagenome assembly OGSC01 (sample SAMN03295840, study PRJEB24534) | human gut metagenome | isolation source: fecal sample 8 from infant 5 | host: Homo sapiens | place: USA: Pittsburgh, PA | collected 2014-07
ATTATTAAGATAGAATTGTATAATATTTAACAATATTTTAATTTTTTATAAAATTCAGAGAAAAATAAAAGAAAATTTAGTAAAATAAATTTAACTATGTTAAATAACTTATAAAATTTATTTATGGTTTAAGGGGAGAAAAGTATTAAAAAGTGAGGGGATGAAATTGGACAAGATTACTTTAGTAATAATGGCAGCAGGAATGGGAAGTAGATATGGAGGGTTAAAGCAAATTGATAAAATAGGGCCAAAGGGAGAGACCATAATAGAATATTCCATTTATGATGCTATTAAAGCTGGTGTTACAAAGGTTGTATTTATAATAAAAAAAGATATTTTTAAGAAATTTAGAGAAACTATAGGGATTAAAATAGAAAATATAATAGAGACTGAATATGTTTTTCAAGAAGTTGATAATTTAGAAAAAGAATTTAAAGGGAAATTTAAAAGAGTTAAACCTTGGGGAACTGGACATGCAATTTTATGTTGCAAAGGTTTTATAGAGGAACCTTTCATAGTTATAAATGCTGATGATTTTTATGGAAGAGAAACTTATAAAGTACTTTGTGAAGAAATTAAAAAAAGTAAGTGTGATTCTGAATACTTTATGGTGGGGTTTAGGGTAGGAAAAACATTAACTGACTTTGGAAGTGTATCTAGAGGAATATGTGATTTGAATTCTAAGGGAGACTTAATTTCTATTAAAGAAAAAACAAAAATTATGAAAAAAGGAAATAGTATATGCTATGAAGAGAATGGAAATTATTATAATATTCCTAAAAACACCTTAGTTTCTATGAATATTTGGGGATTAAAACCTAGCATATTTACAGAACTAGAATATAGATTTTTAAATTTTTTAAAAGATAAAAGTATAGATAAATGTAAAGAGGAGTTTTATTTGCCTACAGCAATAGATGAGCTTATAAAAGAAGATAAAGTTAAAGTTAAGGTTTTAAAAACAAATGAACAATGGTATGGAGTTACTTATAAAGATGATAAAGAAAGCGTTAGGGATTCTTTAAAAAATTTATCTAAAAAAATTTATCCAGATGATTTGTGGGAGGAGTTTAAATAAAATGAACAAGACTTATGATTTTAAAAGCATAGCAGAAAATTTTAATTTAGAGGGAGAGCTAAAAACATCAGATAGCCATGTTTGTGGCCATATAAATGATACATTTATAATAAATTGTGAAGGGGAAAATGGAAAAGAAATAAAATATGTTCTTCAAAGAGTAAACTCTGACATATTCAAAAATCCAGAGCAACTAATGGAGAATATTGAAAATGTTACTTCACATATAAAAAATAAAATTATAGAAGAAAATGGAGACCCTTTAAGGGAAACTTTAAATATAGTGAAGACAAAAGAAGGTAAAAGTTTCTATAAATGCAAAGAGGGAAATTATTGGAGAATTTTTAATTTCATACATGGCGCTAGTACCTATCAAATAGTTGAAAAACCTGAGCATTTATATACAGCTGGTAAGGCTTTAGGAAAATTTCAAAAGCAATTATCAGATTTTAATGTTGATATGCTTTATGATACAATCCCTGATTTTCATAATACAGAAAAGAGATTTGAGGTATTTATGGAAGCTGTAAGGGAAGATAAAAAAGGAAGGGCAAAGGAGGTAAAAGAAGAAATAGATTTTGTAATTAACCGTGCTGAAGATACAAAAGTTTTAGTAAATATGATAAAAGAAAATAAACTTCCTTTAAGAGTTACTCATAATGATACAAAGTTTAATAATATAATGATAGATGATGAAACAGGAGAAGGAATTGCAGTTATTGATTTAGATACTGTTATGCCAGGACTATCACTATATGATTTTGGAGATTCTATTCGTTCTGGAGCTACAACTGCTTTAGAAGATGAAGTGGATTTATCTAAGGTAAACTTTGATTTAAATTTTTATGAGCATTTTGCAAAAGGGTTTTTAGAGTCAGCAGGGGATGCCTTTACAAAAGAGGAAATTGAATATTTACCTTTTGCAGCTAAACTTATGACCTTTGAATGTGGAATGAGATTTCTTATGGATTATTTAAATGGAGATGTTTACTTTAAAATACATAGGGAAAATCACAACTTAGATAGAGCTAGAAATCAATTTAAGCTTGTTTCTGATATGGAAAAAGAAATGGACAATATGAAGAAGATAGTATATTCATACATTTAAAAACCCTATTTTTATGAAAATATATTTGTCATTCTTTAAAACATTATAAATTTAGATAATCCTAATATGGAATTTAGACACTGTTTAAAATGTAGAAGTAATAAATGTTATTGTATGAATCATATAAAAAATCATGAGCATAAATAAAATTAGGGGAAAGAATGGTGAATAGTATGAGCAAAAAAGAAACAGATTTAGGAAGGGATAGTATTGGAAAGCTCCTTTTTAAACTAGCTATGCCAGCTATAATAGCTCAACTTGTTAATGTTTTATACAATATAGTAGATAGAATGTTTATAGGAAGATTGCAATCTGGTGATATGGCTATGGCTGGAGTTGGGGTAGCCTTTCCAATTATAATGATAGTCGCTGCTTTTAGTGGTTTAGTTGGTATGGGAGGAGCTCCTTTAGCAGCGATTAAAATGGGAGAAAAGAAAAAAGAAGATGCTGAAGAAATAATGACAAATAGTTTTTCTGCACTTATAGGATTAGCTTTATTTTTAACAGTATTTTTCTTTATGTTTAAGGAGCCAATTTTATGGGCCTTTGGGGCTAGTGATGCAACTATAGGATATGCTTTAGATTATTTAGGTATTTATTTAATAGGTACTATATTTGTTCAAATTGCCTTAGGAATGAATTCCTTTATAAATACTCAAGGATTTGCTAAGGTTGGAATGATAACAGTTATGGTAGGAGCTGTAATAAATATTGTATTAGATCCTATTTTAATCTTTGGATTTAATATGGGAGTTAAGGGAGCAGCTTTAGCAACTATAATTGGTCAATGCGCCTCTGCTATATGGGTATTATACTTTTTATTTGGAAAACAAAGTATTCTTAGAATAAGAAAAAAATTCTTAAAGCCAAAATTAAAAATATTATTTTCAATAATGGCTTTAGGAGTCTCTCCATTTATAATGCAAGCTACTGAAAGTTTAGTCATAATAAGTATGAATAATAATTTATTAAAGTATGGTGGAGACTTAGCCGTTGGAGCAATGACTATTATGAGTAGTGTAATGCAAATAATATTACTTCCATTAATGGGACTTTCTCAAGGGGCACAACCTATAATAAGTTATAACTATGGGGCTAATAAAGTCTATAGAGTAAAAAAAGCCTTTAAATTACTTTTAGTATCATCAATAGTATTTACCACAATTATGTGGAGTGCATTAATGATTTTACCAGATGTGTTTGTAAAGATTTTTAATAGCAATAATCCTCAATTAATGGAGATAACCTCATGGAGTATTAGAATATACTTTGCAGGTATTTTGCTTTTTGGTGCACAAGTTGCTTGTCAACAAACTTTTTTAGCTTTAGGACAAGCAAAAATATCATTAATTTTAGCCTTACTTAGAAAAATTGTGCTTTTAATACCATTTATATATGTGCTTCCAATGATTTTTGAAAACAAGCTTATGGGAGTTCTTATGGCAGAACCTTTTGCAGATATAATAGCAGCTCTATCAACAGTAACATGCTTTATTGTATTTTATAAAAAACATTTATCACAAGGTTTAGAAGAAGAGATAAAAGTAAATTCTTAATAAAAACAAAAAGTCTAGAGAAATTTAATTTTTTTAGGCTTTTTATTTTTATTAATTATGTGATAGAGTTTATATATACACAGTGAAAATGGGTGATTTAAGTGAAAAATGAATTAATAAAGATTTCTATAAGAAACTTAGTTGAATTTGTTTTAAGAAGAGGGAGTATAGATAGTCGTATAAAAGCATCTGTAAGAGCTTTAGAAGGAATAAAGGGACACAAGAAAATACAGAGTTCTTATTCTGAAAAGGATAGGGCTGAAGTTACCTTAAAAGAGGATATTGATTTTGAAGATTTTACTTTAAGGGTAGAAGGTAGAGCAGATGGAATATTAGAGGAAAATAAAAAAATAATTATTGATGAAATAAAAACTACTACAAAAAACGTAATGGATATAGATTATGACTTTAATGAATTGCATTGGGCTCAGGCTAAAGTATATGCTTATATATACAGCAAAGAGAAAAATTTAGACTCAATAATAGTACAGTTAACTTATTACAATGTTGAAGATTTTGGAACAAAGTTTTTAAGGAAAGAATATAGTTTTCATGAACTTAGAGAGTTTTTCTATGATTTAATAGAAAAATATAAAGAGTGGATACTTTTAGAGAAAAAATGGATAGACTTTAGAAATGATTCTATAGAAAGTTTTAATTTCCCTTTTAAGTCTTATAGGAAGGGGCAGAGAGAACTAGCTATTAGAGTTTATAAGGCTATTACAGAGGGGAAAAAATGTTTTGCAGAAGCACCTACTGGCACGGGGAAAACAATGTCTATATTATTTCCTGCCGTAAAACTACCACAAGAGAAATTGCAAATAATACTTTGCGTATTATGAGAGAAAAAGGATTAAATCTAAGAAGTGTTAATATAACTGCAAAGGAAAAATGTTGCAAGATGGAAGAAAAAAAGTGTATTCCAGAATATTGCCCTTATGCTAATGGATACTTTGATAGGGTTAATATTGCTTTAAAGGAAGCACTAAAGCATAAGGAAGAATATGATTTAGAATATATAAACAAATTATCTGAGGAATATAATATTTGTCCCTTTGAATTTTCTCTTGAGCTAAGTAATTTTTGTGATGTAGTAATATGTGATTATAATTATATATTTGATCCTCAGGCTTCTTTAAAGGGAATATTAGAAGGAAAAGCCAAGGATTATACAATTTTAATAGATGAATCTCATAATCTTTTAGATAGGGGAAGAAGTATGTATTCTTCCAAAATATTTAAAGATGATTTTTTAAAGCTAAAAAGAGAATTTAAAAGTAAGGATAAGGGAATATATAACTCTTTAGATAGGGCTAATAAATATTTAATAGAAAAAAGAAAGGTTTTAGAAAATTTAGAAACTAAAAGTCTTGTAGAAAAGGAAGAACCAAGTGATTTATATGGAATTTTAAGAGGTTTTTTAGAAAAGGTAGATATTTATGAGAGTAAATCTAGTGAAGAGAATTCAAATCTTTTAGAGTTATATTTTAATGTGTATGAATTCTTAAATATATGTTCTTATTATGGAGAAGATTTTACTACTTTGTATAAATCAGATGGAAATAACTTGGAATTATCAATTAACTGTTTAGATCCATCTAGGATACTTAAAAGTATAATGAATAGGTTTAAATCAGTTATAATATTTTCAGCTACTCTTCTTCCTATGGAGTATTTTAAAGAACTTTATGGAGCACAGGAAGGAGATTATTCTGTTAATTTAACTTCTCCCTTTGATTATAAAAATAAGCTTACTATAGTTGGAAAGGATGTATCAACAACCTATTCTAATAGAAAGAGAACTCTTCCTAAAATAGTTAATTACATAATAGAATGTGTTAAAAGCAAGAGAGGTAACTATCTTGTATTTTTCCCTTCTTATGAATATATGTGGATGGTTCATGAGGAAATTAAAAAAAGAGAAGTTGATTTTAGTTTAGTAGCCCAAGGGGATCATATGAATGAAGAGGAAAAAGAAGAGTTTTTATCTTTATTTAAAGAAGGAGGAGAAAAAACACATCTTGGTTTAGCCGTTTTAGGGGGGCATTTTTCAGAGGGAATAGATTTAACCTTAGATAAACTTATTGGAGTTATAATTATTGGAGTTGGTATGCCTAAAATTTGCTTAGAGAGAGAAAGTATAAAAGAATATTATAACTCTATAGGTAAAAATGGTTTTGACTATGCCTATGTTTATCCTGGAATAATTAAGGTGCTTCAAGCAGCGGGAAGATGCATTAGAACAGAAAAAGATAAGGGGGTAGTACTTTTATTAGATGATAGATACTTTACAAATAAATATAAGAGGCTACTTCCAAGAGAGTGGTTTTTAAATATTTTAGTAGAAAGTGAAGAAGGAATTAAAAACACTTGCAAAAATTTTTGGAAGGAAGTTTAAAGGAACTGCAAAAAAATATAACAATAAACCTTATAAACATATTGAGAAAATAATATATTTCTCTAGAAAGTTTATTTACACTATTTATAAGGTTTACTAAAAATTATTTTGATACAGACTCTTTTTAATGTTATAATCATATGAAGATTTATTTAGAGGAGTTTTAAATAAGCTTAAGAAGAGACAAGTAGGTGAAGAAATGAGTGAAAATAAGTTTTTGCCAATTTGCAAAGATGATATGATAGAAAGAGGATGGGAACAATGTGACTTTGTACTAGTTACAGCAGATGCATACATAGACCATCATAGTTTTGGTACAGCAATTATATCTAGGGTTTTAGAGAATGCTGGATATAAGGTTGGAATAATAGCTCAACCAGATTGGAAGAGCGTTGATGATTTTAAAAAATTAGGTAGACCAAGATTAGGATTCTTAGTTAATGGTGGTAACATGGATCCTATGGTTAATCACTATACAGTAAGCAAAAAGTTAAGAAAGAAAGATCTATATACTCCTAAGGGGGAAATGGGTAAGAGACCTGATAGAGCTACAATAGTTTATTGTAATAAAATAAGAGAAGCTTATAAGGATGTTAACATAGTAATTGGTGGAATTGAAGCTAGTTTAAGAAGATTTGCTCATTATGATTACTGGGATAACAAGGTAAGAAAATCAATTTTAGTTGATAGTGGAGCTGATCTTTTAGTATATGGAATGAGTGAAAAGCAAATCGTTGAAGTGGCTGACTTCTTAAATCAAGGATTTGATGGAAAGTACATAAGACATATACCAGGAACATGTTACATAGCTGATAGTTTAGATGAAATCTATGAGGAGCATATAGTTCTGCCATCATTTAAAGAAGTTTCAAGTGATAAGAGAACTTATGCAGAATGCTTTAAAATTCAATATGATGAGCAAGATCCTGTAAGAGGAAGAACTTTAGTTCAAGAACATAATGGGAAATACGTTGTTATAAATAAACCAGAAATGCCTCTTTCAAGGGAAGAATTAGATAGAGTGTATGCTCTTCCATATCAAAAAACTTACCATCCTATTTATGAGAAAGATGGTGGTATAGCTGCTATTGAAGAGGTTAAGTTTAGTTTAGTAAGTTCAAGGGGATGCTCAGGAAACTGTTCATTCTGTGCAATAACCTTCCATCAAGGAAGAATTGTAACTAGTAGAAGTGAAGATTCTATAGTAGAAGAAGCTGAAGAAATAACTAAATATGATGATTTTAAAGGGTACATACACGATATAGGGGGACCTACAGCTAACTTTAGAAAGCCAGCATGTAAGAAGCAACTAACTTTAGGAGCTTGTAAACATAAAAGATGTATGTCACCAGGTATATGTAAGAACATGGAGGTAGATCATAGAGAATACCTTCATTTATTAAGAAGAGTAAGAAAATTACCAGGAATTAAAAAGGTATTTATACGTTCAGGATTAAGATATGATTATATAATGGCAGATAAGGATGATACTTTCTTTAAGGAATTAGTTGAGCATCATGTAAGTGGTCAATTAAAAGTTGCACCAGAGCATGTATCTCCAAATGTTTTAAAATACATGGGTAAACCAGCAGGAAAAACTTATGATGAGTTTAGAAGAAAATTCTTTAGAATTACAGAAAGATTAGGAAAGAAACAATTCATCATTCCTTATTTAATGTCAAGTCATCCAGGATGCAAGTTAGAAGATGCAATTATGCTTGCTGAATATTTAAGAGATATAAATTATCAACCAGAGCAGGTACAAGATTTCTATCCAACACCAGGAACATTATCAACTACAATGTTCTATACTGGATTAGATCCTTTAACAATGGAAGAAGTTTATATTCCTAGAAGTAAAGAAGAAAAGGCAATGCAAAGAGCTTTATTACAATTTAAAAATCCAAAGAATTATAACATAGTTTATGATGCTTTAGTTAAGGCAGGTAGGGAAGATTTAATTGGTAATGGTCCAAAATGCTTAATTAGAGATAAAAATAGCTTTGGGAAAGGAAATAATCATAGTAATCACAAAAGTGGTGGAAGAAAAAATAGAAATGAGAATAGCGGAAGAAGAGAGTCAGAAGATAAGAAAAGAAGTTCTCATAGTAAAAAACAAAGAGGAAACAAATCAAGAGGATTTGATCAAAAGAGCCAAAGAAGCTCAAAGGGCAAGAAAAGAAGATAATTAAATATAAGGAAGGTGGTTATTGAGTTTTTTGCTTAATAACCACTTTTTATGCATATATTTACAGTTAATAAGTAATCTTTATTTTAATGAGAATATGGAGTAATTTTTAAAAGTAAATTTAAATTTTGCTTGTTATTAAAACTTTTAATTAGGTGATATAATTAAATAATTATGATATAGTTAATAAAGAGTTAACGAAAAATGAATTATTTCTTCAAAATTTATTCATATTTTTGCATGATAATTAATAGAAATATATCAATTATTAATAAAGAGGTGACATTAACTTTGTATTACAAAATAGGTATTGATGCAGGGTCTACAACCTTAAAGTGTATAGTCTTAAATGAAGAGGACAAGATACTTTACTCAAATTATGAAAGACATTACTCTAAGGTAAGAGAAAAGCTAATCGAAGAACTAGAAAATATAAAAGGGATAATTGAGAATAAAAAATTTAAGATAGCTATAACTGGATCTGCTGGTTATGGAATTTCAAAAGAGTATAATTTACCTTTTGTTCAAGAAGTATTTGCTACAACTTTAGCTATAAAAAGATATTATGATGATGTGGATGTGGCAATAGAGCTTGGAGGAGAAGATGCCAAGATAATTTTTTTAACTGGTGGTTTTGAGGAGAGAATGAACTCAAGTTGTGCAGGGGGAACAGGAGCTTTCATAGATCAAATGGCTCACCTTATGGGGCTTACTGTAGATGAAATGGACAACTTAAGTCTTAAACATGAGAATATATATGAGATTGCTTCAAGATGTGGGGTTTTTGCTAAAACTGATATACAACCCCTATTAAATCAAGGAGCAAGAAAAGAGGATATTTCAGCTAGTGTATTCCAATCTGTTGTAAATCAAACAATAGGTGGACTAGCACAAGGAAGAAGTATTGAGGGAAAAATAATGTTTTTAGGAGGACCTTTATATTTCTGTAAGGGACTAAGAGAGAGATTCATAAAAACATTAAAATTAAAGGATAATGATGTTGTTTCTCCTGAAAATGCACAGGTTTTTGTGGCTATTGGAAGTGCTATATATTCAAAGGAAAATAATAAAAAATATGAATATGAGGAATTATTAAATATAATAAAAGAAAATCATAATGAAATATCAACTATGAATATAATAGATCCATTATTTAATTCTGAAGGAGAATATAATGAGTTTAAGGAAAGACACAAAAAAGCTAAGGTTAAAGTTAGTGATATAAATAATTATGCTGGAGAGGCATATGTAGGCATAGATGCTGGAAGTACTACAACAAAGGTTGTTTTAATAGATAAAGAGGATAATATTTTATATGAATATTATGGATCTAACAAAGGAAATCCTATTGAAGTTGTAAAAAAAGAATTAAAGCATATTTATAATATATGTGGAGAAAAAATTAAGATAATGGGTAGTGCAGTTACTGGCTATGGAGAAGAGCTAATAAAAAAAGCCTTTTCAATTGATTTTGGAATAGTAGAAACTGTAGCTCATTATATCGCAGCAAGTCATTTTAATCCTAAGGTAGACTTTATTTTAGATATAGGTGGACAAGATATTAAATGCTTTAAAATAAAGGATGGCATTGTAGCCAATATAATGCTAAATGAAGCATGTTCATCTGGATGTGGTTCATTTATAGAAAGTTTTGCTAATCAAATGGGATATGATGTAGAAACTTTTTCAAAGCTTGGTTTATTTGCGAAGCATGGTGCAGATTTAGGATCAAGATGTACAGTTTTTATGAACTCATCAGTAAAACAAGCACAAAAGGAAGGGGCTACAGTAGAAGATCTTTCAGCTGGACTTTCCGTAAGTGTTGTTAAAAATGCTCTTTATAAAGTAATAAGAGCAAAAAGTCTTGATGAATTAGGAAAAAATATAATTGTTCAAGGGGGAACCATGTATAATAATGCCATCCTTAGAGCTTTTGAAAAAGAGCTTGGTATGAATGTTATAAGACCTAGTATATCAGGACTTATGGGAGCTTATGGATGTGCTCTTTATGCAAAAAGAAAAAATTTAAAGGAAAGTAAGATAATTTCTAAAGAGGATTTAGAGAGTTTTACGCATAAATCAAAAATAGCTAAATGTGGATTATGTACTAATAGATGTAATTTAACAATAAACATCTTTAATGATGGAGAAAAATATATTTCAGGAAATAGATGTGAAAAACCAACTGGTAATAAAAAATCTGAAAGTATTCCTAATATGTATCAGTATAAATATAAAAAATTAAGAGAATATGAATCATTAGATGAAGGAAAAAGAGGAACTATAGGATTACCAATGGTATTAAATATGTATGAAAATATTCCTCTATGGGCTACATTCTTTAAAGAGTTAGGCTTTAAGGTGGTTTTATCTGATGAATCAAATAAGAAGATGTATTTAAAAGGGCAACATACAATTCCATCAGATACTGTGTGTTATCCAGCAAAATTAGCTCATGGCCATATAGAAAACTTAATAAGTAAAAATATAGAGCATATATTCTATCCATGTATGAGTTATAATTTTGACGAAGGTATATCAGATAATTGTTTTAATTGTCCTGTTGTAGCTTATTATCCAGAACTTTTAAAGACAAATGTAAAAGAGTTAGATAGTAATAACTTTATGATGGAATATTTAAGCTTAAACAATAAAAAATTATTAAGCAAACAACTTTATGAGATTTTAAATAAAACTTTTGGAGATATAAAACAAAAGGAAGTTAAAAATGCTTTAGAAAAGGCTTATATAGAGTATGAGAAATATACTAAGCATATAAAAGAAAAAGGTGAAGAATTTATAGAGTATGCTAAAAATAACAATAAGAAGGTTATAGTAGTAGCAGGAAGACCTTATCACATAGATCCGGAAATAAATCATGGAATAGACAAGGTTTTAAGTAGCTTAGGAATTGTTGTTTTAACAGAAGATTCTATTGAAGTAAGTCATGAAAAGCCAAAGGTTAATATATTAAATCAATGGACATATCAAGCTAGATTATATAATGCTGCTTATTATGTTGCTAAAAATAAAGATATGGAACTTATACAATTAGTTTCCTTTGGATGTGGAACAGATGCCATAACTTCTGATGAAGTTAAAGACATACTAGAGAGAAATAACAAAATATATACTCAATTAAAAATAGATGAAACTAATAATTTAGGCGCAGCTAAAATAAGGATAAGAAGCTTGCTAGAGGCTATAGCACAGGAATAGGTGATAGAATGGAAATAGAAAATAATAAAAATTTTGCAGTATTTACTAAAGAGATGAGAAAGACTCATACTATTTTAGCTCCTACAATGTTGCCAATACACTTTAAACTTTTATCTGGAATAATGAAAAAGTACGGTTATAAATTAGAATTTTTTGATGGTGATACAAACAGCGCCATTGAAGAAGGATTAAAAAGTGTTCATAATGATATATGCTATCCAGCTATGATTGTAATTGGACAACTTATGGAAGCTTTAAAAAGTGGAAAATATGACCCAGACAAAACGGCTTTAATAATGAGCCAAACTGGGGGCGGATGCCGTGCATCTAATTATATACATTTATTAAGAAAGGCACTAAAAGAAAATAACTTAGAGCAAGTTCCAGTAATTTCTTTAAATGCAAGTGGATTAGAAAAGCATGAAGGGTTTAAAATGTATCCAGGCTTATTAATAAAATGTATATATGCTCTTTATTATGGAGATCTGCTTATGTATATGTATAATCAGTGTAAATCTTATGAGATTAATAAGGGTGAAACAGATAAGGTTTTAGATAAGTGGATTGAGATTTTAAAAGAGAAGTTTGAAAGCTTAAAATATTTAAAGGTAAGAGAACTATATAAAAATATAATTTTAGATTTTTCTAAGATAGAATTAGAAGAAACTGAAAAAGTAAAGGTTGGTATAGTGGGAGAAATTTATTTAAAGTATTCTCCTTTAGGAAATAATAATTTAGAGGAATTTTTAAGAGAAGATAATGCTGAAGTTGTTATGTCTGGTGTTACAGATTTTTTCATGTATTGTCTATCAAATTCAGAAATAGATTATAAATTATATGGAATGAAAAAAGTTTCAAGTAAATTCACTAAAATTGGATGTTCATATTTAGAGCATTTACAAAATGTTATGATAGATTCAATAAAAAAATATAGTAATTTTAGAGCACCTGCGCCATTTAAGGAATTAAAAACTTCTGTTGAAGAGTACATAGGAAGAGGAGTTAAAATGGGTGAAGGATGGCTTATGACTGCTGAAATGTTAGAACTTATAAATAGTGGTGTAAATAATATAGTTTGTGCTCAACCCTTTGGATGTCTTCCTAATCACATAGTTGGAAAAGGTATGATTAGAGGAATTATGGAGAAACATCCAGAAGCTAATATAGTTGTTGTAGATTATGATCCATCTTCAACAAAGGTAAATCAAGAAAATAGAATAAAATTAATGTTAGCTAATGCTAAATTAAGTGAATATATATTAAATAACTAATAAATATAAGGTCTCAAATAAGGAATTGTTTTTTTATTTGAGACCTTAATCTTTAATATCTTAATTTTGTAAAGAGTTTTTATTTAAAAATTTAGTTATAGGTTGTATAAAGAGAAATAATACTAGATTAAGTTAAAGATTAAGCTTAAAAATATCTTAAATAATATAATTTTAAGTTTAGTAAATCTAGAGTTTAATATTATAATGTATTTAAGGAATTACTATATAGGAGGGGAATATGAATATTTTAATAGCTGAGGATGAACAAGATATAAGAAATCTTTTAGAATTACATTTATTAAAGGAAGGGTACACTGTATTTAAGGCTGTAAATGGATTAGAAGCCTTAGATATCTTAAAAAAAGAACACATACATTTAGCCTTATTAGATGTTATGATGGATGGAATAGATGGCTTTAATCTATTAAAGATGTTAAGGGAATGGAGTCAGATTCCGGTTATATTTTTAACTGCTAAAATTGAGGATGATGATAAAATATTAGGTTTAGGCTTAGGGGCTGATGATTATGTTATAAAACCTTTTAAACCTGTAGAACTTATGGCTAGGATTAAATCAAATTTAAGAAGGTGTTATAAATATTCTGGAGAAAATGAACTTATAAAAATAGGAAATTTAGAACTTAGCAAAGAAGGATGTACAGTTAAAAAAGATGGAGAAATAGTAACTTTAAACGCAAAGGAATTTAAAATTTTAGAAATGCTTATGAGCAACATTGGAAGAGTGTTTACTAAAAAACAAATATATGAAAATGTATGGCAAGAGGAGTATTTAGGTGATGACAATACTATAATGGTTCATATAAGCCACTTAAGAGATAAGATAGAGGAAGATCCTAAAAATCCTTGCAAGATAAAAACTATAAGAGGGATAGGATATAGGTTTGAAAAAATTTAATCTAGGAAAAAACAGATATAAGGTATCAAATATATTACTTAGGAATTATCTTAAGGTATTTTTACTTATTACTATTATAACAGCTACTATATTTCTAATTTCTTTTATTATAGGGGTTAGTATATATTTAAAAAGTGAGCCAATAGAAAATGAATCTTCTAAAATACTTGTAGGAGAAATAGAAAATAAAGATTATAACAGCATAGGTAATCAAGATTATGTAACAGAGCATGGTGGATGGATTGAAATTATAGATAAGGATTTAAATGTAATAGAAACAATTGGGGATCAAAAGGTGAAAAGAGATAATTATTCCAGTGAAGAATTCAGTAAAATTTTGGTGGATGAAATGCATGGAGTTAATATAGATGAGGATTACTTATCTTATACTGGTTATAGCAAGGAAGGGAGATTCTTTGTAATTACTAGAATACCTGAAGAAAACTTCGGAAAAATGTTTACTAGAAATCCTAAAATTGGATTTAAGATATTTGTATATATTATGATTTCTTTATATATCTTTATTTTTACAATGAGTCTAATCCTTTATTCAAAATTAACTTCTAAGACATTTACTAAACCTTTAGATAAGCTTATGAATGGAGTTAGGAAATTATCCTTAGGAGATTATTCTACTAGAATTAACATAGAAAAAAACAATGAGTTTGAGGAGCTTGGAGAGGCTTTTAATAATATGGCATCTAAAATAGAAGAAGAAAAGAAATTAAAAGAGAAATCAGAAAAGCTAAGGAAAGAATTTGTTAGAAATATAGCCCATGATTTAAAGACTCCCTTATCAAGTATAATAGGATATTCCAATATTATAAAAAACAATCCAGATATTGAAAAAGAGTCTTTACATAAATACATAAGTATAATTGAGAACAATGGGGAAAGAGCAAATGAAATGATAATGGAACTATTTGAATTTTACACACTTCAAAGTTCTGAATTTATTTTACATAAAAAATATCAAGATTTAAGCGAATTTTTAAGAAATTTAATAGCTGATTACATATATCTCCTAGAAGAAAAAGACTTTGATTTTGACTTTGAAATAAGTGAAGATGATCTTTATTTAGAATTTGATAATAAAAGACTTGAAAGAGCTATAGGCAATTTAATAATAAATAGTGTTAAATATAATAAAAAAGGAACTAAGTTTTTAGTAAGTCTAAAAAAAGAAGAGGATAAAGTTAAAATAATAGTTAGTGATGATGGTATAGGTTTAAGTGAAGAAATAAAAAAACATATTTTTAATCCTTTTGTTAGGGAAGAAAAATCAAGAAATTCTAAAAAGGGTGGTTCTGGATTAGGATTAACCATAAGTAAAGAAATTGTAGAAAAACATGGAGGAACAATCTATTTAAGTGATGGTCCTTTAAAAGGATGCAATTTTGTTATAGAATTACCAATAAAATAAAAAGGCTTAGCTATTAAAGCTAAGCCTTTTTTATTATGCAGCCCTTCTTGAAGGTCTTTTACTTCTACTATATTTCTTACTTGATTTTCTCTTTTTATATGAGAATTTTCTTTTAAAATAACTATATATCATATCAGTTATGGTATGAAGACCAGAACCTAAAAATAAGGCTAAAGCCATATTACCAAATAAAATTTTATTCTTTAATATAAAATTAAAAACTAACTTTAACATTTCTGGTGTAGATATATTAATTATGGAAAAAGAATATAACAATGAAGAAATTGTTATAGGGATAATAGATACATAAAGTATTCTTATTATAGGTCCTAATATAAATCCATGTGTAAAAACACTTCTATGTTCAAATAGTTTTTGGTATGGAATCCAAATAAACTTTAAATACCCCCATCTTCTAAATTCTCTACTTTTAATATCTAAATCTCCAGAAAACATATACCCACCAAACATATATATAGATACGCCTAATATTGTAAAGGCAAGGCTACTTCCTAAGTCTTCTAAGAAGATCATATTTATAAATAAAAAGAAAGAAGCTATAAAAGGGGTC
>OGSC01000547.1_pt1 | contig 15710 bp, 17 predicted proteins | sample 1573751 | NCBI WGS metagenome assembly OGSC01 (sample SAMN03295840, study PRJEB24534) | human gut metagenome | isolation source: fecal sample 8 from infant 5 | host: Homo sapiens | place: USA: Pittsburgh, PA | collected 2014-07
TGGGACAAGCCGATTAGAATACATTAAAATCTATTATTGAAAATAAGAAGTTTATTTTAGGTGATGGATTGTTAATATTTTCTCATACTTTAATGATATTAAATTTAGAATGTATATTACTATATTTTAAACTTAATATTGATTAATAGAATCTGTTAAACCACTATAATTATATTTATTCTTTTAATTATATTATCTTTGAAAACTATATAACTTTGGAATTTTTTTAGATTTTAATTAAGCCCCTATAAAATAGGGCATCTATTTTATCTAGGATATAAAAATAAAAAACTTATACTAAATGCATCCATTAAATAATTTATAAGATTTAATAAGACTATATTAAAAAGATAAAAAATTTAATCAACTCTATAAAAACTAACCAAATCAAATCTATAATATAATTTAGTTTTGTACATTATTCTCTTTTTCTTTAGAAATTTATTTGTTTTTTAAAGAAAATAAGAGTTAATGTTCATATAATTTAGAAGTTAAAGGAGGGGGAAATTATGAGATTTATAAAAAATCCATCTAAAAAATTTCAATTAGGATTCTGTGTAGCTTGTTCTACAAACTGTGATAACAGATGCGCAGATCAATGCGTAGTTGTACAACCTAATAGTAACTAATAGAGAATTTAGAAGAATAATTAATGGGGGGTGGATCAAATGAGATTTATAAAAAAACCATCATCAAAATATGTATTAGGATTTTGTAATGCGTGTTCAGAAAATTGTCACAATGATTGTTCTAAGCAATCAGGATGTGGATATTGCGCATCATATGGTGTTTAAAAATAGGAAATGAAGAATAGAATACTCCTAGTCTATCTATACTAAGAGTCTTAATTATTTTAATTTAAAAATAATAGGTAGCTATATTTAAGAAGAATAGTTATATGTATTAAGATGAGAATTAATTTAAATTCTATTACAGCTTTGTAAATTCCTCGAAATTATCATTCATATATATAACATCAATTATCTTTAATATATTTAACAATTCAATATTAGTATAGGTAGACTAGGACCAAAATTATAATAATTTGGGGTATTAATATTATGAAATTTATAGTAAAACCTAAAAGTTTTAGAATAGGCTTATGTTATTGTGATCAGTGTGACTATTGTTCTTTAAAATGTAATAGCAGATGTGGCATTTATACGTAATATAAAAAAGTTTATTAAGATACTATTTAATATTAACATAATACGGTTAATTTAGGGAGAGAGGAGGAAAGTCATGAAATATATAAAAGAGCCTGCTAAAAAATTTTCACAAGGATATTGTGTTGTATGCTCTGGAAATTGCGTAAATAACTGTGTAGGCCAAAGTGTGTGGGGATAGAAACTTACTAAAGTTAGATATTAAAAATTTAAAATAATTGTTCAGAAAATTCGAACTATATTTTGAGAAATAGTCAAATTTTAGTATGGTTAATATAATATACCTTACAATTTAAGGGAAAATGGGAAGGAGGGATTAGATGAGATATATTATTAAAAGAGTAAATTTAAAAGATGGATATTGTGTTGTAGGCTGTGGAGAAAACGGGTGTAGTAGTGTTTGTGTAAATAATTGTTTAAGGGTATGTGTAGTAGATTGTGCACTTAATGGAGGAGAAGCATCATAAAAATAATTTTAAATGAATTAAATTTTAGATTGGAGTTTTATCATGAAATATATAATTTATAGAAAGAAAGAATGGGAATATGTTTCTGGATATTGTCACTGTAGTAATTGCGATAATTGTCATGAAAATTGTGGAACTCAATGTAAGACCTATTACCATTAATATCATATTTACTTTCATAATACTTAGTTCATAACTATAAATTCCCAAAATGATTTTAAAATTATTAATTTGATTTCTCTTTTCTTCTAAGAAAAATGTTTTAAAATCAAATCATTATAATTGGGAGAAAAGAGAAATCAATTTTAATATAACTTTACAGAACGTTGAGAATAAATAGGGGGAATAATATGAAATATATAATCAAGCCATCATCAAATAAAAATTGGTATTGTTATTGTTCTGATTGCAACGTATGTGTGAATTGTAATAACTGTGAAGTATATCACTCAAGGATATAAACAGAGTTCTTGTCTTCAAAGGGAGTTTTTACTCCAACTAAAGCTTATTAACAGAATTCTTAGGAGTTTTACTCCTTAGAAGTCGTTATCCTTTAGGGGAAATCGTTATCCAGGGACGTAACTGATCTTTACTCCCACTTTGAAGAAGAGGGAAGTATTAGAGCGGGTAGTCATCGGATAAATATTTCAATGAATATAGAAATGTGAGAGAAAGACAGTCAAGGGAATAACTAAATGATATGGGAACAAATAATGTAATTAATAAAATAAATTTAGACTGTTATACATTGGATTATTAAAAATTTAACAAAGTAGGGGGCAAAAATTATGAAAAAATCTAAATACAATAAAATAATTAAACTAGAAGATGGAAAAACTATAGCTTTTAATAGTGTTACTTGTGCGCTCGCAGAAGTAGATAAGGACTTTTTAGATGTATTAGAAAACATAGAAAATTTAGATATAGAAAATTTAGATAAAAAAAAGAGAGAGTTAGTTGAAAACATGTCAGAGGGTAATTATATAGTTCATGATGATATGGATGAATTAAAGTTATTAAAATATAGAAATTACAATGGAAAGTTTTCAAGTGGCGCACTAGGACTAGTTATTGCTCCTACACTAGCTTGTAATTTTGCTTGTCCTTATTGTTATGAAACTCCAAAAGCAGGCCTTATGGACAAAAAAGTTCAAGATAGTTTAATAGAAATGATAGAAGAAAATGCTAAAAATAAAAATAATATAAGTATAACCTGGTATGGTGGAGAACCCTTATTAGCAAAGGAGATGATATTTGACTTTTCTCAAAGGGCTATAGAAATATGTGAAAGAGAAAATGTTAAATATAGTGCATATATTGTAACCAATGGATACTTGATAGATGAAGAAACTATAGAAAATATGAAAAAAGCTAAAATAACAGGGGCGCAAATTACAGTGGATGGCCCTCCAAGTATTCATAATAAAAGAAGAATATTAAAGAATTCAGATAAGGAAACTTTTACTACAATAATGGCTAATGTAAAAAAACTTATAGATGGTGGAATTAAAAATATAGCTATTAGAATAAATGTAGATAAAACAAATGTTGATCATGTGGAGGAATTATTAGATATATTAGAAGAAAATGGATTGAAAGATGTTGTTGTTAATCTAGGACATGTTACTGCATATACAGATAGCTGTAATGGAATTGCAAATAATTGTTTAAACACAAAAGAATATGCAAAAAGTGATACTAAATATCAGAAAGTACTTTTTGAAAGAGGATATAAGGTGGCAGGAGCATATCCTTTCTATCCAAGCGTAAAAGCAAATTATTGTTGTGCTGATAATGTTGGAGCTTATGTAATTGATTCTGAAGGATATATGTATAAATGTTGGAATGATGTTGGAAATGTTGATAGGGCGGTTGGAAATGTTACTACAATTAAAGACAAAGTAGATGAAAAAATGTATGCAAGAAATATGGAATATATATTATGGTCTCCATTTGAATATGAAGAGTGTAAGGAGTGTACCATATTACCAATATGCATGGGAGGATGTCCATATAAAGGAACAATGAATGAGAAGCCTGAATGTGAAAAATGGATATATAACCTTGAAGAAACAATAATAGCAACATATAACCAAAAAAATGAGGCTGAATGTAGTCAGCAGGGATGTTGCTGTGAATAATCTTAATTTCCATATTAAAGATTTAAGAGTATTAAGAGACATTGAAAGCTATTTGGATTTTTATAATAGAGCAATGAATATAAAAAATCTATTTAATTTTAATGATAAAGTCATTGTAGATGTAATAGATAGTTTAGAAGAATTATCAGAAATACTAGAAGTTAAAGTCCCCAAATGGGTTATCGGGACAAGCTTTGAAGATGTAATTCTAATATTAGATCATGATAAATGGAAAAAATCAAATAATGAGAGTGTTGAAAATTTAATATTACATGAATTTGTTCATGTAGTATTAAATTTAAAGACACAATCACCATTGCCTATATGGTTAAATGAAGGGCTAGCTGTTTATCTTTCAGATCAGCATGGTAATTATAAGGGGAAAAAACCTAATATAAAGGAAGATTTTGATTTTTATAATGTCAATTATAATAATGAAAAACTTTATGATATATCCATTTATATTATTATGAAATTGATTGATAAGTACAGCATAAATAAAGTTATTGATGAAACATTAAAAACTAAAAATTTTAAACAAAGCAAAATGTTTAGCAATGAAAGCTTGTTAGAATTGTTATGATTTATACATTTTTAATGATTTAAAGGAGAGGTGATTATGAGAGAAGACATAGAAATATATAGAGCAGGAATGAGTGATATGAAAAAGATAGCCGATCTCATAGTATCTATAAATGAAGAAAAGACGAAAATTACAAAATATGATGATTTTAATTTTTATCATTCTAAAAATTCTTTAAAGGAAGTTTTAAATGGTAAGAATAAAAATGAAATGATATTCATAGCTAGAAACAAAGAAAATTTTATAGGTATGATAAATCTGTCATTTAGAGATTCAGATTATCTGTTTTTTATTGATAAGTTTTTATATATAAAGTATTTATATGTGGATAAAGATAAATTCATAGATACACAAGAGTATAAAGATATTGCTAAAAAATTATTTGAAGCATCAATAAGTGAAGCTAAGAAGCATGGATTTAAGTATATATGTGGAGATGTACTAAGTGAAGAAGATGAAATAAGAGAATTATTTGAAATAAATGATATGAAAAACTATAAAAATAGATTGTACAAAAAAATAAATACTATGTAGATCTTTTATTCATAGTTTAATTTAGGGAGAAATTATGAAGAAAATATTAAACAATGTATGGGAAGTAGCAAAAAAATATAAAGGCAAAGAATTAATTGGGTTAATTTTTACTATTTTATATACAGTTGCTATATTTATATCTCCAATGGTGTCTAGGTATTTAATTGATAGTGTTATTCCAAGTAATTCAATTTATAAGCTAAAAATAGGCATATTAATATTTTTTGGTGGATGCATATGCCAACCTATATTTGGATATCTAAAAAATAGGGTTTTCATGGGAATAAGTGAAAATATAACAATAATGTTTAGAGAAAAAATGTTTAATAAAGTAATAGACGCACCTATGGAATTTTTCGATGGATGTAGTAATGGAGCTATTGTATCTAGAATAAGTAATGATGGAAGAAGTGTAAGTGAATTTATTACCAACTTTTTTGTTGTTGTTGTGAAAAATATAGTGTTAATAATCATGATTATCATTGGAATGCTAATGTTATCTAAAGAAATTACACTAATGGTTATTTTTTTATATGTAATATATTTTTTTATTAACTGGAAAATATCACGTAAATTTAATCCTATGTCTAAGAGTATCCAAGAAAGTTATGATCAAATATGTATAAAAATTAATCGAAGTGTTGGATCAATTAATACTATTAAAGCATTTAATCAAGAGGAGAAAGTAAAGAGGGAATTTAAAGAAATAATAGAGAAAAATTATACAAATAATTTAAAGTTTAGAAAATTGAGCATGTTAATGAATAGCATTAGTAATGGAATAATGATAGCATCATTATCTATTGTATATGGAATGGGAAGTTTACTTGTTATGGATGGAAAAATAACAATAGGGACAGTTGTGGCCATGGGGCTGTACTTTCAACTATTAGTACAACCAATATATGAGCTACTAAATAGTAATATAGATATACACACAATAGTTCCCATATTTAATAGAATTAATGAGTATATTAATTTAAAAACTGAAAGAGCTAATAAAGAAAATAATGAACTTAGTTTTCTTAAAGAAATAGAATTTAAAAATGTTAGCTTTAAATATAATAATGGAAGTCAGGCTATAAATAATATTAACTTTAAGCTACCATCAAAAGGAATCTTTGCAATAGTTGGGGATTCTGGAGCAGGGAAAAGTTCTTTAATAAAATTATTGAGTGCTTTTTACGACTCATACCAAGGAGAAATAAAAATTAATGAAAAAGAGTTAAAAGAATATGGAGCAAAAGATATAAGAAAAGTTATAAGCTTAGTATCACAGGATATAGAGCTTGTGAATGAATCCATTAAAAATAATATAAAGATGGGTAGAGATATAAAAGATTCAAAAATAAAAGAAGTTGTAAAGTCACTAAGTCTAGAAAAAACTATAGAAAAATTAGAATTAGGCTATGACACTATAGTTAATGAAAGAGCAAATTTATCAGGTGGTGAAAAACAAAGATTATCCATTGCTAGAGCTTTAGTAAAAGAATCATTAATTTATATTTTTGATGAGCCTACAGCAGCTCTTGATACTATAAATGAAAAGAGAGTAAAAGATATACTAGAAGAGTTATCAAAAGAAAGACTGGTAATTATAATAACCCATAATTTGAGTTTATTAAATAAGGCTCAGTGTATTTATACAATTAAGCAAGGAGAAATAGTTGAAGAAGGAGATTATGAATATTTAACAAAAAAAGACTCATATTTTTCTAAGCTTATGAAAGAACTGTCTAAGAAATAGTATCTGGAATGAAGATGTATTTCTAAATGGATTAATAAACTCATGAAGAATTGTCTAAAAATAGTACAAGCAGTTAGGTTATGGAAAGGAGGAAGAAATGAATAAAATCATTATAGGATTTGCTCTGATTATTATAGCCACTTTAACATTAACCTCATGTTCTAAGAAGAATAAGATAAAATTTGACGATGAAATAGCCCCCTATACAAAAAAGGAAACTAATGAGTTTAGTTATAAAATCATTAGTGACACAGTAAGAATAAAAAGCAATTGTGGAAATCTAAAGATTAAAAAAGGTAATGTTGATGAAGTTAAAGTTACCATAGAAAAACTTGTTGGTGGAAAAAGTGAGGATAAATTACAAGAAGCATTAAATTCTATTAGTTGCACTTTAGAGGATGGGACTATTAAGATAAATTTATCTAGTAAAGACAAGTCTAGTATCAGTTCTGTAAACATAGAGACCACTATAGTTATCCCTAAAAAGATTAGTTCATTAAATATAGAAAATAATATTGGAAATATTGAGTTAGAAGGTAATTATAAAGATTTGAAAGTTCAAATGGAAAATGGAAATATATCATACAAAGGAGAGTTAGAGAAATCTAATATAAGTTCTAAAGTAGGAAATATTAATTTGAATTTGCAACAATTAGAAAGTAATTATCAGTACAAGATTAATGGAGAAGTTGTAAATGTAAATATTAAAGTACCAAATAAAAGTAAAATTAACCTGATAGGATCTATGGCTAATAAAATTAAAGTTGAAGATAGGGGAAATATTAGTGAAGATGGTGCGGTATTTTATATAAGTGTAAAAACAGGCAATGTAAAGATAGAAAACTAAAAGAAGATAAGGGGGAGCGCTTATGGACTTTATAGTTAGAGAAGCAAAATTATCTGATTTAGATAATATATTAGAACTATGGAGAGAGCTATCTGTAGATCAATTAGGAAAGGATAACTATTACAAAGGAAGTTTAGAATTTAATTGTGGAGATGGTCAAATTAAAGAGTCTATAATAAATGATAATTGTGGAATATTTGTTGTAGAGTATAATGAAGAAATTCATGGATTTGTAGAAGTATGGATAAATAGAAAGGATTTTTCCTTTGAACATAATGATTATGCTTATATATTACATTACTATATAAATGAAAAAGGTAGAAATGTAAGAAATATTTTCTCTATTATATATCATCTTTATAAAATTGCGGAAGAGTGGGCCATAGGCAAAGGAAAGTCTTATATAATTTCGGATGCTTTTGAACATAATGAGAGAATAGTTAAATTTTTAAAGAGAGTAGGAGTATCTAAATATAAAACACGAATGGTGAGAAAAATATGAAGTTGTTTTTTAAAATTGCATTTAACAGTATAAGGAAAAATAAAATTAGATATATACTATTAACTTGTACCTTAGTTTTGTCTACAATTATTATGTTATCTACATCTATAATAAAAGATTCTGCAATTAAAATCAGAGAAGATCAGCTAAGAAAGACAACTTTAAATAGCCAACTGGTGATAACAACTGCAGATGAAAAAAACCCTTTTTTTAATCCTAAAGATATTATAAATTCTATCAAGAATATAGATGGAATAAGTCATATTGTACCTAGAATAGGAGGTATGGCAAAGGATTATAAAACTTTAAAAGATGTAAATATTATTGGGGTTGATCTTAATAAACAGAAAGCAGCATTCCCAATAGAATTGATAGATAAATATAAGGTTAAAGATAAAGAAAATGAGATTATAATTAATGAAAAGTATGCAAAGGAAAATTATTTAAAAGTAGGATCTAAGATAAAACTAGTAATCGGAAATAAGAATAAAGAATTTATTATAAGCGGAATATCAAAAAATACAGGGGTATTTGATCCTAGTATGAATACTGCAATGATTAGTATTGATAATGCCCAGTACCTTTTAGACCAAAAGGATAATGCTTATTCAATTGGAATAACAATAAAAAATTTAGATGATATAAATAATATGATTGAGAAAATAAAGCCTAAAGTATCATCAAAATTTATAATCCAACAACGATATGATATGGATTATTTTAAATCCTATGTAGGAACTATAGATATGGCATTAAAGATAATTGGTGTGTTGTCTATATTTATAACATTGTTTCTAACCTATTCAACATTTTCACTTATAATTTATGAAAGGTTGCATCAAATTGGTATATTGAGAAGTTTAGGTATATCAAAGAAGGATATTAAAGTAAGTGTTATAGTAGAAAACTTACTTATAGTATTAAGTTCAATAGTTATAGGGAGTATATTAACTGTTCCTTTCGTAAAGCTAATTTTAAACTATATAGTGCGGGATGGATATTTTACTTTAGATTTGAGAAAATTTTTATTCATTGATTTAATAATTATGATTTTTAGTGTACTAGTAATATTAGTTTCTTTAAGGAAGATATTAAATATGTCTGTTATAAATCTTTTAAAAGGTATTGGGAAAAAATATTATATAAATAAAATAGGGAAAATATTTAAATCTTCTTTTGGAGTTGTGTTATTAATTGTATCCATAGTTATTTTAATTAGTGAATATAAAAGAGAAAATGGAACATTAGCATTAATTTTAGGGGCTCTTTTCTTTATTATTTCTTTTGTATTTTTAGCAAAACTGCTACTTATAATGTTTAATTGGATTTACAAAAAAATATTTTCTACATTTAAAGGTTCGGTTAGCATTTTGTTTAAAGAGCTTGTAATGCAATTTTCTAATATAGTAGATATAGTAATAATTACATCAATAATTATTTGTTCAATTTATGTAAGTGTTACACTTAAAAATATGATAAACAATGGAGTAATGAATGTATACGGTAATGCAGATTTAATGCTAAGTATTGATGGGACAGTAGAGGAAGATTTTACAGATAAAATAAAGAATATAAAATATATTAAGAACTCTCTACTACAATCAAGAACAACAGAGGTCATAAAAGATACAAAGGTAGATATTGCAGGAATAGATGGATCTCAGTATAAGAAAGATTTTTCAACAGAAATTATTAAAAAAGGTGGAAATAATATATTTGATAAACTTGATGATGGAAAAAACATTATAATAACAACAACATTTAGTAAGAATACTGGCATTAATTTAAATGATTCATTAAAAATCAATGAAGTGAATTATAAGGTAATTGGAGTTGTTAGTAGTTTTGAAAATATGGGAAAAGTATTATTCCTATCCAAAGATAATTTCAATAAGGACATAAAGGTAAAGGATAAGGATTTATGTCTTATAAAAGTTAATAGTAAACAAATAAAGTCTACAACAAATGAAATAGAAAAATTATTTAAAGACAAATATGAAAATAAATATTCTATACAAGAATTAACTGTTCTTAATGAAGAAAACAATAATAATAACAAAAAAACATTTACCATAGTAAATGTCTTAATATGTATCTCAACAATTATATGCATAATTAGCATGAGCAACAATGTTACTATAAATCTTTTATCTAGAAAAAAAGTATATGCAACTAAAGGAGCTTTAGGCATATCTAAAGGTTATTTGAGTAAATGTATTTTATTCGAAGCTATAATCTTAGGTTCTTATAGTGGAATATTTGGATTAGGTTTAGGAGTTACATTAAGTAATTATATTAATAAAATCTTATCTTATTACATTGGAGATATGATGTTTATTAAGGATTACAAAATAATGGTGATTTTAGTTCTGATTTCTATAGGTATTACTGTTATTAGCTATATTTATCCTATGAGAAAAATATATAGAATAAATATAATAGATGAAATAAAGTCAGATGAATAATAGGGTGATTGATTATGAGTATATTAAAAGGTATTAATATTAAAAAGAAAATTAATATAGGAGATAATTCCTATGATATATTAAAGGGTATTAACTTAGGAATTAATGAGGGAGAATTTTTAAGTATAATGGGACAATCTGGAGCTGGCAAAAGTACATTATTATATATTCTTAGTGGCTTAGACAAACCAAGCGAAGGTAGCGTATTGTTTGAAAATGATTATATTTTCAATATGAAGGATAGCAGGCTTAGTAAGTTAAGAAGAGAAAATTTTGGGTTTATTTTTCAGTTTTATAATCTAATAGAAGGTTTAAATGTTGAGGATAATATATCAATTATATTTGAATATGAAGGAGTTCCTAAAAAAAAGTATAAGGAAAAATTAGATTTTTTACTTAATAAAGTTGGACTATATGAAAAAAGAAAATGCTATCCATATCAATTATCAGGAGGGCAGCAACAAAGGGTAGCTATAGCTAGAGCATTAATTACAGATCCTAAAATAATATTTGCAGATGAACCCACAGGAAGTTTAGACTCTAAATCCGGTAACAAGGTCTTAGAAATACTAAAATCTTTGAATGTAAATGATAAAAAAACTATAGTGATGGTTACCCATGATAAGCATGCAGCTTCTTTTAGTGACAGAATTATAGAAATAAAAGATGGAAAAATTGATATAAGTAATAAATAAGGCTCAAAAATTATATTAGATTGTAAGGTTAATAAAATAATGATTTAAAATTCTATATTACAATGATATAAATGTTGTTTTGTTTTCAGTTGATGAGAAGAATTGATTTATACATCACATATCTTATTTAATATAGCCCATAAAGTTTTTATTTGCATAACTTTATGGGCTATATTGTATTCTTTTTTAGTTATTAGTTATAACTAATATGAATTTTCTAGGTGAATTATTGAATTTGATGTTTATAATGGATACAATTAAACTATTAAATATTATATATTTATGAAATATTTAGAAAGTAGGATTATTTATATTTTATCTGATGACTACCCGCTCTGATACTCCCATATTCTTCAAAGTGGGAGTAATGAGCGGTTACGTATTTGGATAACGATTTCTGAACTTTAGCGGGGGTAAAAACTCCCTCTGAAGCTAAGAAATCTGTTTATAAAGAATGGGGGATGCAAAAATGGAAATTAGAGTTGCTAGAAAAAATAATATAGAAGATATTTGTAAATTGTATGAAGAATTATTTTCAGATATGGGAAATTTACAGCCAACCTACTTTCAGAGTGCAAAGCAGGATAAAGAATTTTTAGAAGGTATTACTGCTAGTGAAAAATCTGATATTTTAATGGCCATTGATAATGATGAAGTTATTTTAGGGTTCGCTCTTATTCAGGAACAGGAAACACCGCCTTTTAATTGCTTAGTAAAACATCAGTATACCTATTTAATGGATCTGATTGTAAAAAGGTCCTACCGTGGCAGTGGTATTGGCACAATTTTAATAAATGAAGTTAAGAAATGGTCTAAAAATCGTAATTTAGAATATGTAGAATTAAACGTCCTACCAGAAAATATTAATGCAATAAAGCTATATGAAAAACAGGAATTTAAAAATGCAATGCAGACTATGAGATGTGTGCTATAAACATAAGTCCAAAGTTTTTAATTAACTAATATATATAGTGGTGTGAGTTAATTTTAAAGATATAGGAACAAATATGATGTATAAGAAAAGAGTATCAAATAGGGAAGTTACTATTTGATACTTTTATCTAACTTTAAATTTAAGCATAAAATATGCTTATAACTTTTTTAAAATTTCATGAATATATATTTCTCCTTTTTCCACAATGTCAAATTCTCCGTTGGAAAAACACCATGAAGCCATAAGTCCTCTTACAAAACTTTCTAAATATAAAAATATGCCATCTGCTGTTTGTTTTGTTTCAAATACCTTTTGGTTAATACCTTCTAAAATTAATAGTTTTAAGTCTTTTGTAAATCCTCTTCTTTCAAAATGTTTGCTATCTTCTGATATACTTTCTGTTAAATTAGTTACATAAGCCCGACATGTCATTTCATGTCCAGCATAATTAGTAAATATAAGTTCTGATATAAGAAATTTTTCTATTTTATCCTTAATATTCATATTTTTATCTTTTGAAATTAACTTTTCATATTGTTCTAGAACGAATTGCCCCATATCGGAATAGTAACTTTCTTTTATAATATCTTCTTTGGATTTATAGTGAACATAAAAAGTACCCTTTGCAACTCCAGCTTTCTGGCATATTTGGCTTATGGTAACATTGTTATATCCTTTTTCTTTAATTAGTTCAATAGCGGTTTCAAAAACCTTGTTTTTAGTAAGAATAGCTTTTTCTTTTCTTAACATATTTATTCCTTTCTTGACGGTTTTTCATTGTAAGTGTATAATAATGACTGTAGTCACTGACCATAGTCATTATTATAATAAACTATTTAAAGGAGAAAATCAACATGTTTATAGTAAATATTACATACATAAAACCTATTACGGAAGTGGAAAAATATTTGCCTAATCATATATTATTTCTAGACAAGTATTATAATGCAGAAAAATTTATTTGTTCTGGAAGAAAAAATCCACGTACAGGTGGAATTATTCTTTGTAATGCTGAAGACATTAATGAAGTTAATTCTATACTAAGTGAAGACCCCTTTTACAAAGAAAAAATCGCTAGTTATGAAATTATAGAATTTATTCCCACCAAATATGCAACTAATTTCAAATATTTTATTTAAGGACAATGAAAAATTCACAGCTTGTTTGACAATTTCATAAATAATCTTTAGGTTATAAAATAAGGAAAGTGCGACGCACTTTCCTTATTTTATGCACTTGGTAGCATTATGAATCTTATTATAAACAATACAGCTAATATATAAACTATAGGATGTACTTCTTTGTGTCTTCCAGTAGCTACTTTCATTATTGGATAGAATATTATACCTGCGGCGATTCCGTTAGCTATACTATAACTAAAAGGCATAATTGCTATGGTAAAGAAGGCTGGAAGAGCTTCTGTAAAATCATCAAAGTTTACATTTTTAATGGAGCTTACCATTAACACCCCTACTATTACTAATGCTGGGGCAGTAGCTTCAGCAGGGGTTATTCCTACTAATCCGCTAAAGAATAGGGATAGTAAAAATAATATTCCTACTACTAAAGAAGTTAATCCTGTTCTTCCACCTTCTGCAATTCCTGCTGTAGATTCTACATAGGTTGCTGTAGTTGTAGTTCCAAACATAGAACTTACAGTCGTAGCAATAGCATCTGATAAAAGGGCTTCATTCATATTTTTAATTTTTCCATTTGGTAAAATCATATCTGCCTTTTGGGCTGTTCCTACTAAAGTTCCTATAGTATCAAATAAATCTACTAAACTAAAAGTTAATATAACCATTATTATACTGGTTAAGGCTCCTATAAATCCAGTACCATTATGACTTATAAGTCCATTAAAATCAAAGGCTAAAAATGTTGGTGCTACAGAAGCAGGAGTGCTTAATATTTTTAGTCCAGAAAGATTAGTTATTCCCATAGGTATTCCTATAATAGTAGTTATAATTATAGATATAAGCATACCACCTTTAACCTGTCTTGCTACTAATATTCCCATTAAACATATTCCAATAAGAGTTAATATAGCTTTAGAATCAGAAAAGCTTCCAAAGCTAATAAGGGTTCCTGGATTGGAAATAATAATATGACCACTTTTTAGCCCTATTAAAGCAATAAAAAGACCAATACCCCCTGTTATGGCTATTTTCAAATTTTCAGGTAAAGCTTCTACTATTTTTTCTCTTATGGAGGTAACAGTAATAATTATAAATATAATTCCAGAGATGAATACGGCTGCTAAAGCTTGTTGCCAAGTATATCCTAATGTTAAACATACACTATAAGTAAAGAATGCAGTAAGTCCAATACCAGGAGCTACAGCAAAGGGCAAGTTACCATAAAAGGCCATTATTATAGTTCCTATAGCTGATGTAATACACATACTTGTAAATATAGCAGCTACTACAGGATCATTTAAAGTAGAAAGTTTAGCTGCTTCATCTCCTTTTAATCCTAAAGAATTCATTCCAGAAAATTTTAGGATGTTAGGAATAACAAGTAAAGCATAGGCCATAGTAATAAAAGTTGTAAAGCCAGCAATAATTTCTGTCTTTACATTGGTTTTGTGTTTTGAAAGTTTAAAAATTTTTTCAAATAAAGAATTTGTCTTTTGTTTTGATTCCATTTTTGTCCTCCTAAATAATAAACATAAAAAAACTATCCAGGATATAAGTAAATCCTTGATAGTTTTATGCATATAAATATGTATATATAAATATAATATATAAAGGATTCACCCATAGAAAAGGTATTTGTGGTACCTAAGTAGAGACTTCTGAACCTTATTATCAGAATTATATGGATGATATCTATACAATTTTAGTAGAAATAATAACATTTAATAATAAATAAGTCAATATTTATTTAAAGAAAAATTTAATAAATGCTAACAAATAAAAGTAAAAAAGTAATTTTTATAATTATTAATTCCTATATTATTAATGTACATAATTCTAAAAAAAGTACGAATTTTTTACATTATTAAAATAAAATATTTAAAAATAGATAAAAAAAGTTGACTATTAAACATATGTTCGATACAATAGGATTGTAATAAAAATTATTATGAAATTAGGGGTTGAAAAAATGAATATTTGTGAAGTGAAAGATAATTATAATTTATTCGTTAAAATTAATTATAAATCTGGTGATGACAAAATATTAAGCAAAATAAAAACTCATTTAAACAATAAGGTATTAGGTGAAAGATATCTTATTGGAGGTGGAATTTTAAATAGAAACGGATCAACACTAATTTTAAAAATAAATAGTATAGAGGACATAAAGGAAATAAGTAGTGAAAAAGATGTTAGCTACAAGTTGTTAGCAGTACCTAAAATATTAAATTAAGCTATAATAAAAATTTAATTTATATAAATGATTTAGTAGCCATAAAGAGGCCTTTAAGCATAAGTAAAATGCATTTAAAAGAGCAATGAGAAAACTTAGTTTAAGCCTAGTTAATAATTGATTAATATAGTGAGTGGTTAATATAGTTTATGTTAATTATTTTTGTAATAATAAAATTAATTAAATTTTTACATAGGCTATATTTTTTATAATAAATAATAAAATAAAGAAATTAAGGTATAATAAATATATAAAAT
>OGSC01000549.1_pt1 | contig 15612 bp, 12 predicted proteins | sample 1573751 | NCBI WGS metagenome assembly OGSC01 (sample SAMN03295840, study PRJEB24534) | human gut metagenome | isolation source: fecal sample 8 from infant 5 | host: Homo sapiens | place: USA: Pittsburgh, PA | collected 2014-07
ACCATTGCTTGTATAAGCCTCTATATAAACGGGACTTTGCAAATTATTTCTAAATTTATAATCTATATTTCCATAATCTACAGTAGCATCCATACCCTGTGGTACATAATGCACTGGTTTAGTATGGTGCGATCTTTCTACAGATTCTAAGTTGCAGCTTGCTACGGCATTGAATAAAGTCGAAGAAACTTGACATACTCCGCCACCTAATCCATTTTCTATTTTTTCACCTACTATAACCGGTGCTGCTTGATATCCCTTTTCTGCTGTTCTTTGCCCTACAACCCCATTAAAACTAAACACATCTCCTGGCATTAATATCTTACCATTTATAGCACTTGTAGATGTAGCTATATTGTTTGCCCTTTGAGGTGAAGATATAGACCCATAATGACTTGAATAAGATCCTATCATTCTACCTACCCCCTGTAGCTTGTCTTCTGTGATTCTAGGCGTAACTGTTTTCATTACAGCTTTTTCTGTTATATCACTAGATATATCATTATTTATTTTAGGGATCAAATCTTTTTTTAATTTATCTTTATCTAATTTTTCCCCATTTTTATGAGATATAACACCAAAGCCACCCCCGTTTAAAGCTAAGGATGCATCTATAGGACTTATATTTACATCCTTTTCTATTTTACTTATTAATGAGTCTATTACCTTCTCATCATATTTGAAATTTATAGAATAATTTTTAGGAGTTTTATTTTTTATCAAACTATACCTTTTAAAGATTATCAAATTTTTTCCATAAGCTTCTGCATCTTTTAATAGATTGTCTAAATTATTTGTAAGTTTTAAATCAGAATACTTTAATGTATAGGTCTTATCTTTAACTTTTACATTAATATTCTTACCTAACAATTTATTCCAATACCTTTCTTGTATAATCTTTTTTGCTTCCTCTTTAGTTTTTCCGGATAAATCTATACCTTCTACAGAAACTCCTGGATAAATTAAATTATTATAAGATTTTATATTATTATATTGATATGTTGCAAAAGCTGATAAAATCAATAATATTGCAACTGATAAGGTAATTAATGCTATCTTCATTGGTTTTAATTTTTTCTTTCTTCTATCTTTTCTTGATTTAACCAAATATATCACCTCTCTAAAGTCCATAAATATTATACTACAAAAGACATAAACTTCCTATGGATTAATAAGTTCTTTCCAATTGAATATTTTAAAATACTAAATTTTAGTATATACTTGGAAGTAATAAAAGTATATTTTTAGGGAGTGTTTATATGGATTACCACAAAAAACTTATATTAAATTATTTAAAAAATATATTAACTATTCCAAGTCCAACAGGCTTTACTAATCATATAACAAATTATCTAAAAAAAGAATTAGATACTATTGGTATACAATATAAAATAGCAAATAAAGGTTCCATAATAGTTACTTTAGAAGGAGAAGATAAAAGCTTTGAGCGAACCTTATCTGCTCATATGGATACCCTCGGTGCTATGGTTAAAAACATAAATGATAATGGAACATTATCCATAGTTCCATTAGGTGGATTTATGATGAATTCTATTGAAGGTGAAAATTGTAGTATCCACACACTAAATGATGAAGTTTATTCTGGAACAATACAAACTATAAAACCTTCCGTTCACATTCATGGTAAAGAAGCTTATGATTTAAAGCGTTCCCCTGAGAACATGGAAGTAATATTAGATGAAAAAGTATTTTCTAAAAAAGATTTAGAAAATTTAAACATAAACATAGGGGATTTTATTTCCTTTGATACAAGAAATATATTTACTGAAAATGGTTTTATAAAAAGTAGACATTTAGATGATAAAGCCTCCTTAGCCATTCTTCTTTATGCTATAAAATATATTCATGTTAATAATTTACCATTATCTTGTACTACTAATTTCTTATTTAGTAACTACGAAGAAGTAGGTCACGGAGCTAGTTACATACCAAAAAATACAAAAGAATTCATTGCTGTAGATATGGGTGCCCCTGGAGAAAATCAAAACTCCTCTGAATATAGTGTATGCATATGTGCAAAAGATTCTACAGGTCCCTATGATTTAGATTTCAGGAAAAATTTAATTAATATATGTAAAACTAGCAATATCCCTTATAAAATAGATATATATCCTTCTTACGGATCTGATGCAAGTGCTGCTTTAAGGGCAGGTTTTGATATAAAAACTGCCTTAATAGGCCCTGGAGTATATGCCTCACATGCTTATGAAAGAACCCATATGGATGCAATACTAGCCACATTAGATCTAATAATAAAATACTGTGTATCTTAATATTAAATAGATTCACCTCCTTTAATTTTAAAAATTTACACACTATTTAGTTTAAAAATAATATATTAATATAAATTACTCTAATCTAATGTATTTTATTAAGGGGGAAAATATGTATCACACAGCCAATATTAAGAACACCAAAACTAAAAAATACAAAATATTATTTTTAATACCTATATTGATAATTTTCATAATCATTAATATATTAGGTTTTTATAATGGTAATTTAATATATGTTAGGGCATGCATAGAACCCACTAGTAGAAACATCACTAACATGTACGATACTTATAAATCAACTTTTGATGAAAGGCGTTTCAATTCATTGAAAAAAGAAAACATAACTATAAACTCTAAATATGGTTATGCTCTAAAAGGGACTTATATGGAGAACCCCCATAAGACTAAAAATTCTGTAGTTATAGTTCATGGTATCCGCTCATCTCGTTGGGAATCAATGAAGTATGCAGATTTATACTTAGATAAAGGCTTTAATGTTTTAATATACGATTCTAGATATCATGGTTTGAGCGGTGGTTCTGATGTAACCTATGGATATTATGAAAGATATGATTTGGATCAATGCATTGATTGGCTAGAAAGAAAAAATCCTGCTGGGATTATAGGTGCTCATGGAGAATCTTTAGGTGCATCCACAATATTACTTCACTCTAAAATAAATTTATCTAAAAATAGAGTAAAATTTTATGTAGCAGATTGTCCCTATTCTAATTTAGAAGAGCTTTTAAAAAATAAGTTAAATGAAGAGCTACACATTAATAATAAAATCATTACTGATTCATTATTATTTTATTCTGGTGCTTGTACCCTTTTAAAATCAAAGTTTCTCTATAGCAGTGTTTCTCCTATAGATTCTATAAAAACTGTACAAACACCTATAATGTTTATACATGGTGATAAAGATATTTATATACCTAAAAAAATGAGTGAAGAAATGTATAAAATAAAACCAGGACCAAAAGAAATATATATTGCTCCTAATGCAGGCCATGCTCAAGCCTATTTATATAACAAGAAAGAATACAGAAAAAATTTATATAAATTTATAGATAAATATGTAAAGATTAACTAAACTATTTAAGGAAGGTGCTAAAATCATGAAAGCAGAAATACTTTGTGTAGGAACTGAACTATTATTAGGTGACATTGTAAATACAAATGCCCAATATATATCTAAAGAATTAGCTAATATGGGGATAGAGGTCTATCATCACTCTGTAATTGGAGATAATGAAAATAGATTATTAAAAGAACTCGAAAGGGCCTTTAATTATTGTGATTTAGTTATAACTACTGGGGGTTTAGGACCTACCAAGGATGATCTTACTAAAGAATCCGTAGCTAAATTTTTTCAGGAAGATTTAATACTACATCAAGAATCCTTAAATCAAATAGAAAAAAGACTATTATGTTTTAATAAATCTATTACAGAAAGTAATAAAAAACAAGCTTACTTTCCTAAGAATTGTACAATACTAGAAAATCCTAATGGGACCGCGCCAGGATTTATAATAGAAAAAAATAGTAAAATAGCTATAATACTGCCTGGCCCACCTTATGAAATGCAACCTATGTTTGAAAACAAAGTAATACCTTATTTAGGTAAACTAACAAATTATACTATAAAATCTAAAGTTTTAAGAATAACAGGCATAGGAGAAAGTGATGTAGCAGATTTAATAAGTGATATTTTAGAAAATCAAACTAATCCTACAGTAGCTCCCTATGCTAAACAAGGAGAAACTACATTAAGAATTACCGCTAAGGCACATTCTGAAGAAAAAGCCCTAAGTTTAATAAGCCCTGTAGAAGAAAAAGTAAGAGAAATACTAGGAGATAATATATATGGTTCTGGTGAAACTTCATTAGAAGAAGTTATTGCTAATACTCTTATAAAAAGAAATTTAACTATAGCTACAGCAGAATCTTGTACTGGTGGTTTACTAGCAGGAAAACTTATAAACTTTCCTGGTATATCATCTATATTTTTAGAAGGGGCTATAACTTATAGCAATGAATCTAAAATAAATAGATTAAATGTAAAAAAAGAAACCTTAGAAAAATATACAGCTGTAAGTAAGGAAGTGGCCCTAGAAATGGCTAAAGGTATAGCAAAATCTTCAGGTACAAATATAGGTATATCTACTACAGGAGTAGCAGGTCCTGGTGGTGGCGCATATGATAAACCTATAGGATTAGTTTACATAGGCCTTTATATAAATGGAAAAACCTTTGTTAAAGAATTAAATTATTCTGGTAACAGACAATTTATAAGAAATATAACTGTAACTAGAGCACTAGATTTTTTAAGAAGAAACTTAAAATAAGGAAAGTGCGTCGCACTTTCCTTATTTTATAGTTTTGATAATCCCATTTCTAGGGCTACTTTTTTTACTTCCTCTGCTACAACTTCTGCTACTCTTTTATCAAAGGCTCCTGGTATTATATACTCCTCATTTAGTTCATTATCCTGTACCAAAGAGGCTATAGCCTTAGATGCTGCTAGTTTCATTTCTTCATTTATAACTTTAGATCTTACATCTAATGCTCCTCTAAAAATTCCTGGGAATACTAATACATTATTTATTTGATTTGGGAAATCAGATCTTCCTGTGGCTACTACTCTTGCTCCTGCCTTTTTTGCTTTATCTGGCATTATTTCTGGAGTTGGGTTTGCCATAGCAAATACTATAGAATCATTATTCATAGTGGCTACCATTTCTTCTGTAAGTATGTTTGGTGCTGACACACCTATAAATACATCTTTTCCTTTTATTACATCTTTTAATGTTCCTTTTTCATTTTCTTTATTAGTTACTTCTGCTATTAATTTTTGAGCTTCATTTAAATTATTATTACCTTTTACTAAAGAGCCTTCTTTATCACACATTATTATGTTTTTAGCTCCTGCTTGTAATAATAACTTACATATGGATATTCCTGCAGAACCAGCTCCATTTATAACTATTCTTGCTTCTTCTAATTTTTTTCCCACAAATCTTAGTGCATTATATATTCCTGCTAAAACAACTATGGCTGTTCCATGCTGATCATCATGAAATACTGGAATATCTAATTCCTCTTTTAATTTTTTTTCTATGTAAAAACATTCTGGAGCTTTTATGTCCTCTAAATTTATACCTCCAAATCCTGGAGCTATAAGTTTAACTGTTTTTATAATTTCTTCAGGGTCTTTACTATCTATACAAATTGGAAATGAATCTATATTGGCAAATTCTTTAAATAAAAGTGCCTTTCCTTCCATAACAGGCAACCCTGCATCAGGGCCTATATCTCCTAAACCTAAAACTGCTGTACCATTAGTTACTACAGCTACTGTATTTCCTTTCATGGTATATTCATAAACTAAAGATTTATCCTCACTTATTTTTACACAGGGTTCTGCAACTCCTGGAGTATATGCTATGGATAAATCTTCTTTATTTTTGACTTGTATTTTCCCTTCTATTGATAATTTCCCTTTAAATTTTTTATGTACCATTAGTGATTTTTCTTTAATATCCATATTATTCTCCCCTCTTTCATTGTATATCCATATATATGATTTATTTAATTTATCCGATGACTACCCGCTCTAATACTCTCATCGCACTCTGTGAAAGCGATTCGCACCAAATCAAAGATTTGGACTCTCTGCTTTTCTTCAAAGTGAGAGTAAAGAGCGGCTACGTCCCTGGATAACGATTTCCCCTAAAGGATAATGACTTCTAAGGAGTGAAACTCCTAAGAATTCTGTTAATAAGCTTTAGTGGGAGTAAAAACTCCCTCTGAAGCCAAGAACTCTGTTTATAAACAAAATCTAAAAAAAATTATCCACATGTGGATATCTTTAATAGCAAAACCATCTTAGATATAAGATAATTTGCTATTATAAGTAAACACTTATATTTAAGATGGTTTAACCTCTTCATTATAATATTTGCAATATTTTTTTATAGTACATTCTTCACATTTAGGTTTTCTAGCTACGCAGCATCTTCTTCCATGAAATATTAACACATGATGCATTAATATCCATAGTTCCTTTGGTATAACTTGTTGTAACTGTTCCTCTGTTTTTAATACATTGCTAGCATCTACCAATCCTATTCTGTTAGATACTCTAAAAACATGGGTATCTACTGCTATAGTGGGTACTTTAAAAGCATTTGCTAAAACCACATTAGCAGTTTTTCTACCTACTCCTGGTAGTGAAGTTAAGTCATTAAAATCATTAGGGACTTCACTTTCAAATTTTTCTTCTAACTCTTTACAAAGTAATAATATATTCTTAGATTTATTTCTATATAAACCTATTTTTTTAATTTTTCCCTCTAATTCTTCTCTTGTTAATTTTAAAAAATCCTTAGGAGTAGAATATTCCTTAAATAGTACTTTTGTTACCTCATTTACTTTTTTATCTGTAGTTTGAGCAGATAAGACTGTAGCTATTAAAAGTTCAAAAGGATTTCTATGTTCTAATTCACAATTAGCATCAGGATATGTGTCTATTAATATATCTATAACATTTTTTATTTCATGATTATTCAATTGAAAATCACTCCCATAATTTTAGTTTAATAAATAACTCTACTTATTAAACTAACCCTTAATTATTATTAAATTTCTATATACATAAGTTTTAGTTATCATATATTCCTCTATATTCTTTTGGTATCAAATTAGCTATTTCACCCATAAGGTAATCCATGAGTTTATCTTCATATTCATGTTTTGATTCTTCTTTATTTTTTTTAGGTAATTCTACTGCTCTTCCTATATTTATTGTTACATTAGCAGATTGAAAACGCTCCAAGGCCATGTCTTTGTCATTTATGGGTAAAAGTTTTTCTGTTCCACTAATTCCTAAAGGTACTATAGTAGCTTTGCTTAATTTTTGTATTAAAACTACACCTTTTTTAGGCTCCATTAATTTTGCAGTTCTACTTCTAGTTCCTTCTGGGAATATTAAAATATTATTCCCTGATTTCAAAGTTTTTACTATATTATATATAGCCTCTTTATCTGCAGTGTTCGGCTTTATTGGTATAGTTTTTGTTATTTCTAATCCAAGTTTAGTTAGAGAATTATCTTTAAGCTTAACTCCTGCTATAAAAGTTATATCTTGATCTTCTAATACTTTATTTATAACTAAAGCATCTGAATTACTTAAATGGTTAGAAATAAAAATAATTGGCTTATCTATATTTTTTAAGTTTTCTTTACCATTTATAGTTAAATTAGCATATTTGTTTATATATCTATTTAATATTTTTTGTGATAAAAATTTTAAAAATCCCTTAGGCATATGTCCTATTATTTTTGTCATTGTAGGAGAAATCATTTATAACACCTCTCAAAGCTCCTAATTTGTCTCATTACTAATAATTATAAAGTACCTAGATTGGTTCAACTAAAATTTATATAGAGTAAAAACTCAGTCTAAATTAAGTTTCCCTTTATAAATACTGTTCTAAATAAATTATAATTATTATTTCTTTAAAAGTCTATGATAATAATCTAATACATAGGGAGATTTTATATTTTTTCCCTGTATATCTATATTCTTATTCATTGTAATACAATTAATTAAAGCATTTCTTTGTAATATACTCTTTCCTCTCCAACCACAGGATGTTAGTTTATATTTTTCTTTAAATTCTTTATTGTTAACATATATCAGCTCTTCTAAATCTAAATTTTCCATAAAATTAAAAGGCTTAAATCCCTCTATATTAGAAGTGTCTATATCCTTATTATAAGGACATACCCTTTGACAAGTATCACAACCAAACATTCTTCCTTTTAGTTTATCAAACCATTCATCCTCTATATTCTTTTTTTGAGTAATGTAAGATAAACATATATTAGTGTCTTTATTTTCTAAAGAATTAGTTGGACAAGCTTTAAGGCATATATTGCAATCCTTACACTTACACTCCATTGGTTCATCTTCATTGATTTCCATATCTGTGATTATTTCACCTAAAAATACATAAGAACCATATCTTTCTGTAACAAGCATATTATTTTTTCCTATAAATCCTATACCACATAAATAGGCAATATATCTTTCTGGCAAATCATTGCTATCTACAAAATGTTCTGCTCTGTAACCTTTACTTTGTATAAATTCACATATTTTTTTTAAATATTCATTTACTATAGTATGATAATCCCTACCTTGAGTATATTTTGAAAAATATATATTATTTTTGTAATCTAAATTAAATAAATAGGGAAAAGCAATAGAAATTATTGTTTTCCCCTCTCTCATATATTGAAATGGATCCACTCTTTTATTTATATCTTTACCTTCAAATTCATTTTGTCTGTTTTCATTTTTTCTTTCTGTAAATTCTGGTATAAGCTCATGAAAAATCCTACATTTTGTGAATCCTATTAAATCTAACCCTAAATTTCTGCAATATTCTTTTACAGATTCCTTACAATCCATATTAATCTTTTCTCCCAAAAACTATATTATCATATCGTTGTATATTACTTTTTTAACACCATTATAATCTTTTATTTCTATAACAGACGCCTTTTTTTCATATCTTACTACCTTAGCTGGTATACCTACCGCTGTAGAATTAGCTGGTATATGATGCAATACCACTGCATTAGCGCCTATTTTTACATTATCTCCTATATTTATAGGTCCTAGTACTTTTGCTCCACTTCCTATTATAACATTATTACCTACAGTAGGGTGTCTCTTACCTTTATCTTTTCCCGTTCCGCCTAAAGTTACTCCATGATATAAAGTTACATTATCTCCAACCTCCGCAGTTTCACCAATAACAACTCCCATACCATGATCTATAAAAAGACCTTTTCCTATAGTTGCCCCTGGATGAATCTCTATGCCTGTAAAAAATCTTGATATTTGAGAAATAAGTCTAGCTAAGAAAAATAAATGTGCTTTATAAAACAAGTGGGATATTCTATAGGCTATTAAAGCATGAATAAATGGATATAATATAAAAACTTCTAAAACATTTCGAGCGGCTGGATCTTTTTCCTTAGCATTTTTTAAATCATATATTAAAGTTTTAAAAGGATTTTTCATAATAATTCACCTCTTTTATTTATCATATAACCCGGTGGATATATATTTTTCCCCACCATCTGGAGCTACAGTTACAACTTTTTTACCTTTTCCCAATTCTCTAGCTATTTTTATAGCTGCTGCTATATTTGCTCCTGAAGATATACCTACTAATATTCCCTCTTCTGTCCCAAATCTTCTTGCATATTCATAGGATTCTTCATCTGTTATAGTCATTACCTCATCTACTACATCTTTTTCATATACCTCTGGTACAAATCCTGCTCCTATGCCCTGTATTTTGTGCGGTGCGGCTTTTCCTCCTGATATTACTGGAGAGTTATGAGGTTCCACAGCTACAACTTTTATATTTTTATTAGATTCTTTTAATCTTCTTCCAATACCTGCTATAGTGCCTCCAGTACCTACTGAAGCTACAAAAACATCTAAATCTTTTACATCCTTTAATATCTCAACAGCAGTAGTTTCATAATGCTTTTTTGAATTAGCTCTATTTGAAAATTGTTGAGGAATAAAATAACCCTTTTTATCTCTAGCTAATTCTTCTGCCTTTTCTATAGCACCTGTCATTCCTTTATTTCCTTCTGTAAGAACCAATTCTGCTCCGTAAGCCTTTATCATGTTTCTTCTTTCTATACTCATGGAATCCGGCATAACAATAATCACTTTATAACCTTTTAATCTTCCTACCATAGCAAGTCCTATTCCTGTATTACCACTAGTAGGCTCTACTATTATATCTCCTGGTTTTATTTTACCCATGCTTTCTGCCTCTTCAATCATACCCAAAGCTGCTCTATCCTTTATACTACCACCAGGATTAAATTTTTCTAGTTTTACATAAACATCTGCCATATTTTCTTCTTGCATATTGTTTAATTTAAACATAGGTGTATTTCCTATTAAGTCTATAGAGCTTTCGTATAACATATTAATCTCCCCTTTTTAAAATAAATTTAATCTAAAAAAACTTCATCTCTATAAAAATATAGAGACGAAGTATATGCTCCGTGGTTCCACTCTAGTTAGATATTAAAATCCCACTTTATCAGGTACTTAATAAATTTATACCCTATCACTATAACGGGTGAACCCGATGTAGCCTACTTTATTCGGTACACAACTCCAAAGGGCACTTCACATAAACCTTCTTTAGAAATTTTCCAGCAAAACAATTTCCTCTCTGAAAAGATTGATTATGCTACTTTCCTTTTTCAACGTTTTTATTTCCGACTATTTTAGTATGAATTCTATAATATAATTATATGATATTTTTTGAATTTGTCAACTACTTATTTACAAAATCTATGTTTGCCTATTACTTTTATTAATGGTCTTGACCAAATCCAAGAACTTGTAGCGGTAACAGGATTAAAGTAATACATAGCCCCACCAGATGGATCCCATCCATTTAAAGCATCCCTAGCTGCATTTATAGAGTTTTGTTCCATAGTTGCATGTATTTGACCATCTACTATAGCAGTAAATGCACCTGGTTGATATATAACTCCGGCCACACTATTAGGGAATTTAGGATTCCTTGTTCTATTTAAAACTACTGCTCCTACTGCTACTTGCCCTTCATAAGGTTCTCCTCTGGCTTCTCCATTTATAAGTCTAGCTAAAAGCATAACATCTTGGTTATTAGAACTTGCACTTCCTCCTGATGATGATCCAGTATTTATTCCAAGTGCAACTAAAGTTTTGTCTCCAATTATTCCATCTACTGTCAAACCATTTTTAGATTGAAAACTTCTTACGGCTGTATAAGTTCCATGGCCAAATATTCCATCTACTCCTCCATTATAATACCCCCAGGCTTTAAGTTTTCTTTGAACCTGTGAAATAATATCTCCTCTATGTCCATAATAATATGCTACAGCTTTAGTAGCATTTGTATAAGGTAATATATAAAGAGTAGTACTGCCATAAGCTATCATTAAAGCTAAAACATATATTATTGCTCTTTTTAAATATATATTCTTCCTCATAATACTCCTCCCACAAAATCCATAGTTTTGCTATTTATTTTAAAATTAGTTTGTGCATAAAATTATAAAAAATACTCTTTTATAAAATAAAATCAAAAAATAAAAAACACATGTAATAAACATATTAATAAATTTATTACATGTATTTTTTATATTTGCTATATTAAATATATTTTAAGATACCATCTTTCATAATAAATATAACTTAAACCGTAACTATTTTAACTTTCTTTCTCCACATAGGTGCAAATACATCCTCTATAATATCATCTATCGATATTGTTCCACATAATTTATTTTCTCCTTCAACTACGGGAATAGATAATAAATCATACTTTATTGCTAATTCTACAGCTTCATTTATATGGTCTGTATCTTTAACTTTTACTATATCCTTATCCATTATATCTTTTAATTTAGCTTTTGGGGTAGATATTATTAAATCTGTGAGGGATATAGCTCCTTTTAGTTGTTCTTTTTCATCTACAATATATATATAATAAGATTCTTCATCCTTAGGTTTTATTTCTCTTAATAAATCTATAGTTTCTTCCGCAGTTATGTTTACATTAAAAGATATAAAATCTTTATTCATTATGCTTCCTGCAGTTTCCTCCTTATAATCCATAAGTTTCCTTATATCCTTAGCATCTCTTTCTTCCATAATAGAAAGAATTTCTTCCACTTCTTCCTCTCTCATTTGTGCCAGTATATCTGCCGCCTCATCCTTTGACATATTATATATAATTTCAGCTTTTTTAGAGGAAGTCATTCCTTCTAACATTTCTGTTTTTACTTCTAAGTCTATTTCTTCAAAAGTATCTGCAGCTAAATCATCATCTAGGCTTTCAAAAACTAATTTTCTATAACTATCATTCATATCTTCTATAATATCTGCTAAATCTGCTGGATGTAATGTTGAAAGCTTTTGGTAAGATACAGATAATTTCAAATTATTATTTACCATTTCTAAAGATTCTACACTATCCCACATTATTAAAGTGTCTTCTATTTTCTTATTAAATATTTTATAAATACTTCTTAATAAGTTTTCCATCCCTATTCTTCTACTTAATGCTAGTGCACCTGTATCTACAGCTATTACTTTATATTCTCCTGCAATTTCTCCAATTCTTAAGTCATGCACTTTAACCATCTTTTTGCCATTTATATCAATTATTTGTTTATCTAAAAGATGTTGTGACAATAAATAGGAATATTTTCTTAATATTATATCTCTAGTTCCTATTACTTTTATAATAGTTTTACTCTCATCATCATAAAAAGAAATATTTTTAAACTCATAATTTGCTAATTCTCTTCCCTTTTTTATCTTATAGGCTATGGCTCTTGGATAGTCATCCTCAGAAGTTACATAAATATCAATTAGTTTACCTATATAATCACCATACTCATCATAAACTCTTTTATTAATAATTTTACTTAAGAAAAAACTTTGTAGCTTCTTCATAAATATTCCTCCTTTCACATTTGTAAAGGAATATTTTAAGCTACAAATAAATAGTTCTGCTTAAATAAATATTCCTCTACAAAATAATATAATTTTTATTTGGCCTATGCTCCCATCATACGGACCAGTTTCCATTTATATCACCATCCTAAAAATTTATAAAACAAAAAGAGCCTATTAGGCTCCTTATACATGCATAACTAAAACTTTAACATCAATCGTTGAGTTTTAGCACTATATAGCTTTGGACTACAGCCAGCTACATTAAGTAAAACCTTACTTCGGTAATACCTGGTGACCCATTGGCATCTCTCGATGTTTCCGGGCAGTAGCGTATATCTATATAGGAGCCTCACCTAACGTACACTATTAACATTTTGCCTTATATTTTTATTATATTGTTTATACCTTTGTTTTGCAACTGAATTTATCAAATTTTTTTAAATTTATTCATTATTTAAATTTATATTGTTTTATTTTAATATATCTTGCTTTTATACCGTATTTCTTATTTTTAAATTATTTTTGATATTAAACAAAATGAACTGTATAATAATATTATTACAAAATTGTATTTAAGATAGGAGAATGAAAATATTGAATAGTATGGACTTTTTACCCATAAGTAAAGAGGATTTGAAAAAAAGAAACATAGATGTTTTAGATTTTATAATAGTAACTGGTGATGCTTATGTAGACCATCCATCCTTCGGTACTGCAATTATAGGGAGAGTATTAGAAAGAGAAGGATTTACTGTGGGAATCATAGCTCAACCTAATTGGAAGAACATAGAAGACTTTAAAAAACTAGGAAAACCTAAATATGGATTTTTAGTTAACTCTGGTAATATAGATTCTATGGTAAATCACTATACTGCATCTAAAAAAAGAAGACATGACGACTTCTATTCCCCAGGTGGAAAATCTGGATATAGACCTGATAGAGCAGTTATTGTTTACTGTAATAAGATAAAGGAAGCTTTCAAAGATTCACCTATAATAATAGGTGGTATAGAAGCTAGCTTAAGAAGATTTGCCCATTATGATTATTGGGATAACTCAGTAAGAAGAAGTATTCTAGAAGATTCTAGCGCAGATTTATTAATATATGGTATGGGAGAAAAACCTATAGTTCAAGTTTCTAATCTTTTAAGATATGGTATGAAAATAGACAGTATAAAAAATGTAAGAGGTACAGCGTATATTGAGAAAGATATATCCTCTTTAAAAGATTATATTGAAATACCATCCTTTGAAGAGGTTTCTACAAATAAAAAATCCTATGCAGAAGCTTACAAAATACAATATTATGAACAAGATTCCATAAGGGGTGAAACCTTAGTGCAGAAACATAAAGAAAGATATGTAGTGCAAAATCCACCCCAACCACCTCTATCTCAAGAAGAAATGGATGAAGTTTATGCACTTCCATACGCTAGGACTTATCATCCTATGTATGAGGCTGAAGGTGGAATTCCTGCCATTAAAGAGGTTAAATTTTCAATTACTAGCCATAGAGGCTGCTATGGAAGTTGTTCTTTTTGTGCTTTGACCTTTCATCAGGGAAGAGTCATTCAAAATAGAAGCCAAGATTCTATTTTAAAAGAAGCAAATATGATGACTAATATGAAGGATTTCAAAGGCTACATCCATGATGTAGGTGGCCCTACAGCTAACTTTAGACATAGGGCTTGTAAAGTTCAAGAAAAACATGGTACTTGCAAAAACAAACAATGTGTATTCCCAAAAGCCTGCAAAAACTTAATTGTAGATCATAAAGAATACTTAAGTTTATTAAGAAAAATAAGAAAAATGCCTAATGTAAAAAAAGTATTTATACGTTCTGGTATTAGATTTGATTATTTAATATATGATAAAAACGATGAGTTTTTTAAAGAATTATGTGAACATCATATAAGTGGACAGTTAAAAGTTGCTCCTGAACATATAAGTGATAAAGTTTTAAACTTAATGGGTAAGCCTACTAGAAATGTTTATGATTCTTTTGTTAAAAAATATTATGATATAAACAAAAAAATACATAAAAATCAATTTTTAGTTCCTTATTTAATGTCTAGTCATCCTGGTAGCGATTTAAAGGCTGCCATAGAACTAGCTCAATATATAAAAAAAATGGGCTATACTCCAGAACAAGTACAAGACTTTTACCCTACTCCTGGTAGCTTATCAACTACTATGTATTATACAGGAGTAAATCCTTTAACTGAGGAAAAAGTTTATGTACCTAAAGATCAAAAAGAAAAAAGCATGCAAAGGGCATTATTACAATTCTCTATTCCTGATAACTATGATCTAGTAAAAGAAGCCTTAATAAAAGCTCACAGAGAAGATTTAATAGGAAATGGACCTGATTGTTTAATACCTTACAATAAACCTCATAAAAAATCTCATAAAAAAAATAATTTTAAAAATAACAATAACCATTCTAATAAAAGTAATGGTAAAAATAAGGATACTAGTAAAAACAATAAAAAAATTAAGAAAAACTCTCTTTCTAAGCATAAAAAAAGAAAATAAACAGCCTCTAGTGCTGTTTATTTTTTATATATTATTAAATAAAAATTATCATAAATTCTATACTCCATTAAATAGTTAAATAAATTTAGTTTTATCTTATCAATTTATTCACAGCTATATATAAAGTATATATCCAAATAATATTCCCTAATATATTGGGTGGTAATATATTAATGTTTAAAAAACTTAGTATAATATCCGATATATTTGCTATTGTAC
>OGSC01000551.1_pt1 | contig 15541 bp, 10 predicted proteins | sample 1573751 | NCBI WGS metagenome assembly OGSC01 (sample SAMN03295840, study PRJEB24534) | human gut metagenome | isolation source: fecal sample 8 from infant 5 | host: Homo sapiens | place: USA: Pittsburgh, PA | collected 2014-07
GGAGTAGGGATAGCGGTGTTTTTATCTATATATAGTAGATTGCCAGGAAACTTTAGTTATTTAGGTTTGCTTGTAGTTTTTATATCCTCTTTACTTCCAGATATAGATCACCCAAAGAGTATATTCAATAAATATATACTACTTTTTAAAAATAAAGCTTCAAAAATAGCTTTCTATAGTTGTAGTGGTGTCTTGGTATTTTGGTATGACTATCTTTATACAAGAGAACCAGCCCTAAAGGCTTTAGCTATAATGCTAATAGTAATAGCTATATCTTCTCATAGGAATGGTCTTACCCACAGTCTATTTGGTATGATTATATTTGCATTTATAGCAGGCTATTTAGGAAATATGTATAATATACATTATATGGTATATTATCTCTTTATTGGTTATGGTAGCCATATTTTATGTGATATGGCCACTAATAGAGGGGTTCCACTTTTGTATCCCTTTAGCAAAAAAAAATTTAAATTTCCTTTAACCTATAAAAGTAATTCTAAAATAGCAACATTAATAGAGGCTATATTAACTACTTCAGTTTTAATATTAACAATATATAAGTTACCAATAATTTTTCCCAAATAATAGGAGTGATTAAGTGTTTGATTTAGAATATCAATTAAAAAATCTGCCAGATAAACCTGGAGTATATCTAATGAAAAATAATTTAGGGGAAATTATTTATGTAGGAAAAGCAAAAGTATTAAAAAATAGAGTAAGGCAATATTTTCAAAAATCACAAAAACATTCTGAAAAAGTTAAGGCTATGGTGAAAAATATAGAAGAATTTGAGTATATAATTACAGACTCAGAAATGGAAGCTTTAATATTAGAATGTAATTTAATAAAAAAATATAGACCAAAATATAATATACTTTTAAAGGATGATAAACATTATCCTTTTATAAAGGTTACATTATCCGAGGATTTTCCTAGAGTAATTTCTACAAGGAAGGTTACAAAGGACGGAAGTAAGTATTTTGGTCCCTATGTAGATGGGAATTCTGTTAAGGATATTATAGAATTAATAAAAAAGACGTTTCCAATAAGAACTTGCAAAAAAAATATAGTAGAGGGTGCTAAACTTATAAGGCCCTGCTTAAATTATCAAATAGGGCTATGCAAAGCTCCATGTGCTCAGTACATAAATAAAAGTGACTATAGAGAAATTATAGATGATGTTATAAAATTATTATCAGGAAAACAGCTAGATATAGTAGAAAATTTTAAAATAAACATGGAAAAAGCAGCGGAAAATTTAGAATTTGAAAAAGCAGCAATGTTAAGAGATAAAATAAATGTCATAGAAAAAATAGGGGAAAAACAAAAAATAATTTTGAATAATTTTGATAATGAAGATTACATATCATTATATAGTGATGAAAAGGATACATGTTTTCAAGTATTCTTTTTAAGAAACGGCAAAATAGTAGGAAGAGAACATTTTATTATAGAAGATACTTTTGATACTAATTCTTCTACTTTGATTTCTAATTTCTTAAAAGAATTTTATGGTGGTACTGCTTATATTCCTAAGATTATATATGTTCCTGATGTAGAAGATAGAGAATTATTAGAACAATGGCTGACATTAAAAAAGGAAAATAAATCTACAATTAAAGTACCAATAAAAGGAGAAAAAAAGAATATATTAGATTTAGTTCAAAAAAATGCTAGAACCACATTAGAAAATTTTAAATTGAAATATTTACAAGAGAAAGCTTTATATGATAATGTTTTAAAGGATTTAAAAAATATATTAAACCTAAAAGAAGAACCTATAAGAATAGAAGCTTTTGATATATCTAATATACAAGGATTTGATTCTGTGGGAAGCATGGTAGTTTTTGAAAAAGGCAGAGCAAAACCTAGTGATTATAGAAGATTTAAGATAAATACAGTAAAGGGTGCTGATGATTACAAAAGTATGAAAGAAATACTGACTAGAAGATTTCAGCATGGATTAAGTGAGATAAAGGCTATACAGGATAGAAAGTTAAATTTTAGTTCAGGAAAGTTTTCTGTTTTTCCAGATTTAATATTAATGGATGGTGGTAAAGGACAAGTAAATATTGCACTAGAGGTTTTAAATAGCTTTAATATAAATATACCTGTTTGTGGTATGGTTAAGGATAATAAACATAGAACTAGAGGTTTAATTTATAATGGAGAGGAAATAATTATAAATAAATATGGAAGTGTTATGAAGTTTATCACTAGAGTGCAAGATGAAGTTCATAGATTTGCCATAAGTTATCATAGGAGTTTAAGAGGAAAAAATAGTTTTCATTCTTTGTTAGATGATATCCCTAATATAGGAGAAAAAAGAAAAAAAGATTTACTTTTTAATTTTAAAAGCATAGATAACATAAAAAAAGCCACCTATGAAGAACTTTTGAGCATACCATCTATGGATAAAAAGTCAGCTGAAAGTGTACTTAAATTTTTTGAATAGAAATTTATAAGAAATGGTGCTTAAGCAAAAAGTATAAAATTATTGAGAGAAGGGTTAAAATGAAATATTTAGTAGATACACATACACATACAATAGTAAGTGGTCATGCATACACTACATTTTTAGAAAATGTACAAGAGGCTTCTAATATAGGGTTAAAAGTTTTAGGAACTACGGATCACGGGCCAAGTATGCCAGGGGGACCTAATTTATTTTATTTTAATAATTTTAGAGTTATGCCTAGAAAACTAAAGGGAGTAACTTTATTACATGGTTGCGAAGCTAATATTATAGATTTTAAAGGGATGCTAGATATTCCTGATTTTACTCAAAAAAAATTAGATGTAATCATAGCTAGTTTACATGATGTTTGTGTAAGACCTGGTAGCAGAGAAGAAAATACAGAGGCATTAATTAATGTTATGGAAAATCCTTATGTAGATATATTAGGGCATATTGGAAATCCTTCCTTTCCAATAAATGAAGAAGTAGTAGTAAAGAAGGCTAAAGAAAAAAATGTATTAATAGAAATAAATAACGGCTCTTTTGGTTCTAGAAAGGGCAGTGAAGAAACATGCAAAAAGGTGGCAAATTTATGTAAAAAGCATAAAGTAAATATTATAGTAGGTAGTGATTCACATGTTTCTTTTCAAATAGGAAGATTCCCTAAAGCTGATAATATGCTTAAAGAGGTAGGTATGCCAGAGGATCTTATTATAAATAATGAAGAGAATAAAATATTAAAATATTTAAAGAATAAAGGAAAGTTAAAGGATTTAAATCTTGATTAAGGGCTAAGCATACATTATACTAATAAGGGTATTTAATTTAGTAATAAAAAAATCAAGGAGAATGTGTTATGAACCAATATAAAAATTTTATCATGCAATTTCAAGATATAGTTGGAAATAATAATGTTTTAATAGATGAACCCATGAAAAATCATACTTCATTTAAAGTTGGGGGACCAGCAGATTTATTAATTACACCTACAACTTTAGAACAAGTAAAGGATAGTATTGCTTTATGTAAAAATAGTAGTATACCTTATTATATAATAGGGAATGGTTCAAATTTATTGGTAAGAGATGGTGGATTAAGAGGTGTAGTTATTAAGTTTTCAAAATTAGGCGATATAAAAGTAGAAGGAGATAGAGTAATGGCTCAAAGTGGAGCTCCTTTAACTAATATTTGTAATGAAGCCTTAAAAAGTAATTTAGGTGGACTGGAGTTTGCTTGTGGTATACCAGGTAGCGTAGGCGGAGCAGTTACGATGAATGCTGGTGCTTATAATGGAGAAATATCTCAAGTTATAGAAAGTGCTAAGGTTATAGATAAAGATGGAAATGTATTTTTACTAGACAAAGAACAGTTAGATTTAGGATATAGAATGAGTGCTATTCAAAAGTATCACTATATTGTTTTAGAAGTAACTTTCAGATTACATAATAGTGAATATGATACTATAAAAAATAGAATAATGGATTTAAATAGAAGAAGAACAGAAAAACAACCTTTAGAATATCCATCAGCAGGTAGTACTTTTAAAAGACCGGAAGGACATTTTGCAGCAAAACTTATAGAAGATACAGGTTTAAAAGGTAAATCTATAGGGGGAGCTCAGGTTTCAGAAAAACATTCTGGTTTTATAATAAATAAGGGAGGCGCTACTGCAGGGGACATATTAAATCTTATAGAATTTGTACAAAATAAGGTTAAAGAAAAATTTGAAGTAGATCTTCATACAGAAGTTAGAATAATTGGAGAGGAAAACAATTAAAATATGAGCAATAAGGGAAGTCTTAACAAATGGCTTCCCTAGTTTATTGTTAAATAGGTATATGATATAATTAAATAAAACATAAAATAATATTCCTTAATTTTAAAGGGAGGTAAAAGATGAGGTTTGTTATAGTTACAGGACTATCAGGAGCAGGAAAAACTCAGGCTATAAGAAGTTTAGAAGATTTAGGATTCTTCTGTGTGGATAATTTACCACCAACATTAATACCTAAGTTTGCAGAAGCTTGTTATCAAACAGAGGGTAAGATTAAAAAAATAGCTTTAGTTATAGATATAAGAGGTGGGAAATTTTTCGATGACCTATTTGAAAGTTTAAAATATTTAAAAGAAGAGGGATATAAATACGAGATTTTATTCTTAGATGCTTCCGATGAAGTTCTTATAAAGAGATTTAAAGAATCTAGAAGAAAGCATCCCTTGTCACCGGATGGAAGAATTTTAAATGGTATATCTATGGAAAGAAATAGATTGCGTGAAGTAAAAGATAGGGCAGATAATATAATAAACACTTCAGAACTTGCAACTAGAGAGCTTAGAGAAGCTATAAATGAAATATATGGAGAACAGGATCAAATAGAAAACCAACTTATTATAACTGTATTATCTTTTGGATTTAAGTATGGAATTCCTTTAGATTCTGATTTAGTATTTGATGTAAGATTTTTACCTAATCCTTACTATATAAAAGAACTTAAAGAATATTCAGGTAAAGATAAAAAAGTAAGTGATTATGTAATGAGCTTTGATGTGACAAATAAGTTTGTAAATAGATTAGAGGATATGTTAGACTTTTTGATACCAAATTATTTTAAAGAGGGTAAAAGACAATTAATAATTTCTATAGGTTGTACTGGAGGTAGACATCGTTCAGTAGCTATTGCTAACGCTATATATGAAGGATTAAAGTTAAAGGGACATAAAGTAAATATAGATCATAGAGACATAAATGAAGATATTCATAAAGGCGGTAAAAAGCTATGAAGCTTATAGACTGGTTAAGGCCTGGTATAAAAGTTAAACGATGGGTATTGTTAGCTATTATGGGTATCCTTTTAATAGTGTTTGGTATGTTAGAATTTGTTAGAAACAGATTTTATAGCAATTATTATATAGCTTTTTATGTATTTCTAATAGGTTCTGGAGTATTTGTACTATATATATCTGTAACTCAAGGAATGAAATCAATAATAGCCTTAGTGAATAAAGGATATTTAAATATATCTTTAGACTCTAAGAAACTAGAAAATTTGATATATGAGAAGAGACTATTAGTTAAAGGTCCTAAAATAGTCGCTATAGGTGGAGGAACCGGTTTATCTACCATGTTAAGAGGACTTAAATATTATACATCCAATATAACAGCTATTGTTACAGTTGCAGATGATGGTGGGGGTTCTGGTGAATTAAGAGAAGATTTAGGCATGTTACCCCCAGGAGATATAAGAAATTGTATATTATCTCTATCAGATACAGAACCTTTAATGGAGGAACTTTTACAATATAGGTTTACAGACGGAAGACTTAAAAACCAAAGCTTTGGTAATTTATTTTTAGCTGCTATGGATGGAATATCTAATAATTTTGAAGAAGCAGTTCAAAAGGTTAGTTCTGTTTTAGCTGTTACAGGAAAAGTTGTACCAGTAACTTTAGAAAATATAGTGTTAAAAGCTAAGCTAGAAAACAATATGATAGTAGAGGGAGAATCTAATATACCAGAGAAAAGTCTACAGCATAATAGTAAAATACAAAATGTATTTATAGAACCAGAAAACGCTAAGGCTTTATCTGAGGCTGTCACAGCTATAAAGGAAGCAGATGCTATTATATTAGGCCCTGGTAGCCTATATACTAGTGTTATTCCTAATTTATTAATAAAGGATATAAAAGAGGCTTTAAAGAAGACAAAAGCTCCTAAAATATATATATCAAATATAATGACTCAACCAGGAGAAACAGATAATTTTACTGTTTCGGATCATATAAAAACCATAAATAAACATTGTCATGGAAAAATGGTGGACTATGTAATAGTTAATGTAGGTCAAATAGATAAAGAGTTAGAAGAAAAATATAAGAAAAAAAAATCTAAGTTAGTAAAAATTGATGAAGAAAAGATAAGAGAATTAAATGTAGATGTAATAGGAGGCAATTTCTTGAAAGTTAAAAATGAATTGATAAGACACAATTCTGAAAAACTTGCTTCCATATTGATAGAAACTATAATGGAAAAGAAATTGTTATATGATAAGAAGAAAATAATAGAGTACTTCTATTTGTCAGAAAGATTAAAGGAAAATAAAAATAAGCAGAGGTAGAGAACTATGTCTTTTTCATTGAAAGTAAAAAATGAAGTATGTAAACATATAGAAATAAATAAACAAGAAGCCATAGCAGAATTATCAGCAATAATGAAGGTAAGTGGTACATTATTATTTACTAATAAACAATTTAATTTTAAAATAACTACCGAAAATGCAGCTATAGCGAGATTAGTTTTTAAAATTTTAAAAGAACATTTCGGTATCCATACAGAAATAATGATAAAGAAAAACAATTCTTTAAAAAAGAATAATATATATATTATATTGATATCTGAAGAAGAAGGAGTAAAATCCTTATTAAAAGAAGTTGGTATAATAAAAGAGACCATAAATGTATTTAGTTTAGATTACAACATACCTAAGAATATTATAGAATGTGATGAGTGCAGGAGAGCTTATATAAGAGGTGCTTTTTTAGGTGGAGGAAGTATAAGTAATCCGGAAAAAACATATCACTTAGAATTTGTTACTCATAATGAAGATTATGCCAAAGACTTAAGCAATTTAATAAATTCCTATAATTTAAATTCTAAAGTAATAAAAAGAAAAAATAGTTATATAATCTACTTAAAAGAAGGAGAACAGATAGTAGATTTATTAAATATAATAGGAGCTCATGCTTCATTACTAGAACTAGAAAATGTTAGAATAATGAAAGAAATGAGAAATAATGTTAATAGACTAGTAAACTGTGAGACTGCTAATTTAAGTAAGACAGTTAATGCTGCTGTACGACAAGTAGAAAGTATAAAGTTTATAGAAAGAGAAATAGGATTAGGAAGATTACCTAAAAATTTAAGAGACGTAGCAGAACTAAGAATTAAATATCCTGATGAGTCCTTAAGGGAATTAGGAAAGATGCTAAATCCACCAGTAGGGAAATCAGGAGTTAATCATAGGCTAAGAAGAATAGAGAAAATTGCAGATGAATTAAAACAAGGAATTTAAAATAAAAAAATAATATAGTATTTTTTATAAAAGAGGGTATCTCCAAATAGATTTGATTTTAAAGATATCCTCTTTATTTGAGTTATATAAAATTTAAGATTATAATAAAATAACAAAGAGCAAAATTCGTTCTTGGTTTTGTATTTCCTTAGGAAGGAGGGGTACTATGGAAGAAAATCGATTAGATGAAGAGAAGCCGGAGTGGGTAAGTTTACATCAACATACAGAATATTCATTGTTGGATTCTTCAGCAAAAATATCAGATCTTATAAAGAGAGCAAAAGAATTTGGGATGAAAAGTATTGCTATTACAGATCATGGCGTTATGTATGGATGTGTAGATTTTTATAAAGAAGCAATAAAACAAGGAATAAAGCCTATAATAGGTTGTGAAATATATGTAGCTGCAAAATCTATGTATATAAAACAACAAGATAAAGAAAATGAAACACATCATTTAGTGTTACTTGTAAAAAATGAAATAGGATATAAAAACTTAATGGAAATAGTATCAAAAGCATCTGTAGAGGGTTTCTATTATAAACCTAGAGTAGATCATGAATTTTTAAAAGAACATAGTGAAGGGTTAATAGCCTTAAGTGCATGTTTAGGGGGAGAAGTTCAAGCTAATATATTAAAGGCAAATTTAGAGAAATCTAAAAAAGCAGCATTAATCTATAAAGATATTTTTAAAGAAGGCTTTTATTTAGAACTTCAATATCATGGTATGGAAGAACAATTAAAGGTTAATGAAACATTAGTACAAATGTCTAAGGAGTTAGATATACCTTTAGTAGCTACAAATGATGTCCATTATATAAGAAAAGAAGATTATAAATCCCATGATATATTATTATGCATACAAACAGGTAAAACTGTAGAAGAAGAAAATAGAATGAGGTATCCATCTGATCAGTTTTATTTAAAGTCACCAGAGGAAATGTATGAAACCTTTTCTTATGCACCAGAGGCTTTAGAAAATACAGTTAAGATATCAGAAGAATGCAATTTTGATTATAATTTTCATGAATCAAAATTACCTAGGTTTCCATTAGAAGAAGGGATAGACCCCTATGAGTACTTAAGAGAAATATGCTTTAAAGGGCTATTTTCAAGATATGATATACTAAAGGATTTTATGAATAAACCTTTTAGTGTAGATGAAGTTTTAGCCTATGGGGCTGAAAATAAAGAAGCTTTTGATTTAATAGAAAGATTAAATTATGAGTTATCTATAATAAAACAAATGGGATATGTAGATTATTTTTTAATAGTATGGGATTTTATAAGATTTGCCAATGAAAAAGGTATAATGACAGGGCCAGGAAGAGGGTCTGCCGCAGGATCTTTAGTAGCTTATACCTTAGGAATAACTAAGATTGATCCTATTAAATACAATCTAATATTTGAAAGATTTCTAAATCCGGATCGTATCTCTATGCCTGATATAGATAGTGATTTTTGTTATGAAAGAAGAGGAGAAGTTATAGATTATGTGGTAGAGAAATATGGGAAAGCCAATGTATCACAAATAATAACTTTTGGAACTATGGCTGCAAGAGCTTGTATAAGAGATGTAGGAAGAGCTATGAATTATCCTTATGCAGAAGTAGACAGAATAGCTAAAATGATACCTACTGTTTTAAATATAACTATAAATAAAGCTTTAGAGTTAAATCCAGAATTAAAAGAAGCCTATGATAATGAAGAAAGAGTTAAAGAGCTAATAGATGTGGCAAGGGCTTTAGAAGGGCTTCCAAGACATACATCTACTCATGCTGCAGGGGTAGTTATAGCATCACAACCCTTAGTAAATTATGTACCACTTCAAAAAAATGAAGAAAGTATAGTAACACAATTTACAATGGGTACTTTGGAAGAACTAGGACTTTTAAAGATGGATTTTCTTGGACTTAGGACTCTTACTGTTATGAGAGATGCAGTAAGAATTATAAAAGAAAATAAAGGAATAGATATTGATTTAGATACTATTGATTTTGAAGATAAAGAAGTTTACAAAATGATAGGACAGGGTAAGACTGTAGGGGTATTTCAATTAGAGTCTGCTGGAATGACATCCTTTATGAAAGAGTTAAAACCAGATTCACTAGAAGATATAATAGCAGGAATAAGTTTATATAGACCAGGTCCTATGGCTGAAATACCAAGATATATAGCTAATAAAAATAATCCTTTAAATATAGAATATGCAACAGAGAAACTAGAACCTATATTGTCTGTTACATACAATTGTATAGTTTATCAAGAGCAGGTTATGCAGATAGTTAGGGATTTGGCAGGATACTCTATGGGACGTAGTGACTTGGTAAGACGTGCCATGTCTAAGAAAAAACATGATGTAATGGAACTAGAAAGAAAAAATTTCATATATGGTAATAAAGAAGAAGGGGTAAGAGGATGCATAAATAATGGTATAGATGAAAAAGTAGCTAATAATTTATTTGATTCTATGATGGACTTTGCTTCCTATGCATTTAACAAATCCCACGCAGCAGCTTATGCTGTAGTAGGTTTCCAGACAGCCTACTTAATTAGATATTATCCTACAGAGTTTATTGCAGCTATGTTAAATAGTGTAAAGGGTGATAGTGATAAGGTATCTTTTTATGTTAATTTTGCAGAAATTTTAGGAATAGAAATAGTAGCACCCAATATAAATGAAAGCTATAGTAATTTTACAGTAAAAGATAATAGAATAATATTTGGATTAACTGCAGTAAAAAATGTAGGAGAAAAGGGTATAGATAATATAGTTTTATCTAGAGAACAAAAGGGGAAATTTACAGATTTAAGTGATTTTTTTAATAAAGTAGATACTTCAATTATAAACAAAAGGTTAGTAGAAAGCTTAATAAAAGCAGGAGCCTTTGATTGTTTAAATATATATCGCTCTAAAATGCTAGCTGTTTTTGAAAAAATAATGGATGGTATACAAAAGCAAAAAAGAAACAATATAGAAGGCCAGGTTAATTTATTCATGGATATTATGGATAACAAAGAAAGTAGTATGGATATAAAATATCCTAATATAAAGGAATTTGACAAAAAATACATACTTCAAATGGAAAAAGAAATGACAGGATTATATTTTTCTGGTCATCCATTGGAAGAATATGAAGAAACATTAAAAGTTCAAATAAGTCATCATATATCAGATATTATTTCTAAGGAATCTTTAGAAGGAAACATGGTAGATGCTATAAATAGTATAAAAGATGGAGATAAAGTAATAGTAGGTGGTATGATTACACACGTAAGTAAAAAATTAACTAGGAATAATGATATGATGGCATTTATAGTATTAGAAGATTTATATTCCAGTATAGAAGTTATAGTATTCCCTAAAATTTTTAATATGACTAGAAGTATAATAAATGAAGATGAAGTAGTTTTATTAAAAGGAAGAGTAAGTTTAAGGGAGGATGAACAGCCAAAACTAATTTGTGAAGTTATGGAACCTCTTATAAAAATTAATTCTGAGAAACTATATATATTAGTAGAAGAAAAAAATGATATAAAATTAAAGCTACAGGAAACAAAAGGTGTATTTTTGCAACATAAGGGTAATATTCCTGTATATTTTTGTACAAATAAAGAAAGAAAAAAGTTTAGAATTGATAGAGAGCTTTGGGTAAATGGAAGCATAGAATTGATGGATGATTTAAGAAATATGTTTGGAGAAAATAATGTAAAAATACTTTAATTGAGTATTGTGTATAATTTTTTAAATAAAATGAAAAATATTAGAAGAAGTGTTTCTTCTAATATTTTTTTATGAATTTTTAATAGAGAATTATTTTGAGATATATTAAAGTTAAATAAAAACATATATTAAAAAAGCATAAGGTATGTTATAATTAAAAATATACAAAACAGAATATCATTAGGTTTATAATATAAGTGGGACTACAAATGTCCCAGCGGTCGTAGGAGGTATTTAGCATATGAAAACTATAGCTGTATTAACAAGTGGTGGAGATGCACCAGGAATGAATGCTGCTATCAGAGCAGTAGTTAGAACAGGTTTAGAAAAAGGTTTAAAAGTAATGGGAATTCAAAGAGGATATAATGGGCTTATAAATGGAGAAATATTTGAAATGGATACTCATAGCGTATCTGATATAATACAAAGGGGCGGTACTATATTAAGAACTGCTCGTTGTGAAGAATTTAGAACAGAGCAGGGAAGAGAAAAGGCTGCTAAAATATTAAGAGCTTTTGGTATTGACGGATTAGTTGTAATTGGTGGAGACGGTTCTTTTCATGGAGCCCAATTATTATCTAAGCTGGGAATAAATACTGTTGGACTACCAGGTACTATAGATAATGATTTAGCATATACAGATTATACAATCGGTTTTGATACATCTATAAATACAGTTTTAGATGCTATAAATAAGCTTAGAGATACATCTACTTCTCATGAAAGAGTAAGTGTAGTAGAAGTTATGGGTAGAAATTGCGGAGATATAGCATTATATACAGGAGTAGCTGGTGGAGCAGAAAGTATTATAATACCAGAAAAAGAGTATAATGCAGATAAACTATGCAAACAAATATTACAAGGAAAATTAAAAGGCAAAATGCACAATTTAGTTTTATTAGCAGAAGGTGTTGGAGGAGCTAATGAATTAGCAAAATATATAGAAGAAGTTACAGGAATAGAAACAAGATCTACAATATTAGGACATATACAAAGAGGTGGAAGTCCAACTTGTATGGATAGAATATTGGCTTCAAGAATGGCTTATAAAGCAGTGGAATTATTGATTAGTGGTAAATCTTCAAGAGTAGTTGGTATAAAAAATGGGAAAATAATTGATATGGATATAGATGAAGCTTTATCAGTAGAGAGAAGTTTTGACCAAGAACTATATGACATATCAACTACTTTATCCAAATAATGTAAAAGTTTAGATTTTGAGGAGGCGTTTTATATGCAAAAAACTAAAATGATATTTACAATAGGTCCTGCAAGTTCAACAGAAGAAGTGGTATCAAAATTAATAGAAGCGGGCATGAGCGTATCAAGACACAATTTTTCTCATGGATCACATCCTGAACACAAAGAAAGAATGATGATGATTAAGAAATTAAGAGAAAAACATAACAAACACATAGCTATTATGTTAGATACTAAAGGACCAGAAATAAGAACAGGCAATTTCTCAGTGGATAAAGTGGAGTTAAAAGAAGGAGCAGAATTTATAATATATTGTGGAGAAGACATAATAGGTGATGAAACAAAATGTTCTATTACTTATGATGAGCTACATAAAGATGTAGTTAAAGGAAATAAAATATTAATAGACGACGGACTAGTAGAGTTAGAAGTTGAATCAGTAAAAGATAATAAAATTCATACAATAGTTAAAAACTCAGGAACTGTTTCAAATCATAAGGGAGTAAATGTTCCAGGAGTTTCAGTATCACTTCCAGCAGTTACTGAAAAAGATATAGAAGATTTAAAATTTGGATGCGAAGTAGGAGTAGATTTAATAAGTGCATCTTTTATAAGAAAAGCCTCTGATGTGTTAGCTATAAGAAAAATATTGGAAGAAAATGGTGGAAATGAAATACAGATAATCTCTAAGATAGAAAATCAAGAGGGTGTTGACAATATAGATGAGATAATAAAATTCTCTGATGGAATAATGGTAGCTAGAGGAGATATGGGAGTTGAAATTCCTATAGAAGAGGTTCCAATAGTTCAAAAAAGAATAATAGAAAAATGTAATAAAGCAGGCAAGCCTGTAATTACAGCAACTCAAATGTTAGATTCTATGATAAGAAACCCTAGACCAACAAGAGCTGAAGCCTCAGACATAGCCAATGCAATATTTGATGGAACAGATGCCATAATGTTAAGTGGAGAATCAGCAAATGGAAAGTATCCAGTAGAAGCTGCAACAACTATGTCTAGAATAGCTAAAACTGCAGAAGCAAAATTAAATTATGATGCTATATTAAGTAAGATGAGAGAAAGTCATATATTAAATGTTCCTAATGCTATAAGCTTATCGGCATGTACTACAGCATCAGAATTAAATGCTACAGCTATAATTACAGCAACTCAAAGCGGACATACTGCAAAAATGGTATCAAAATATAGGCCACAATGCCCTATTATAGCAGTAACACCGAATGAAGTAGTTGCTAGAAAATTAGCATTAAATTGGGGAGTAGTACCACTATTAACAGAAACATTTAATTCTACAGATGAACTTATAGATAAATCTGTTAATAAATCTTTAGAAGAAGGATATGTTAAAAATGGTGACTTAGTTGTTATAGCAGGTGGAATACCAGTATCTTATTCAGGAACAACTAATATGTTAAAAGTTCACATAGTGGGAGATATATTATCCCAAGGAAGAGGTTCAGGAACTAGACCAACTTATGGAAATGTAAAGGTAGTAAAAAGTCCTTCAGAAGCAGAAGATATAGTTGAAAGAGATGATATATTAGTAGTAAAAAATTTAGATAGAAGATATATGACTATTTTAGATAGAGTATCAGGCATAGTGGCTGAAGAAGGTGGAATAACATCACACTTAGCTATAGAATGTATAGCAAGAGATATTCCATTCATATGTAATGCAGGTGGAGCTATGGATGTTTTAAAAACAGGAACATATGTAACACTTGATACAGTAAGAGGAATAGTGTACAACGGAAGAGCTAATATAGTTTAAATATAATAAAAATTTTATATACTAAAATAAAGAGTCAATTTGGAAAAATTAAACTTTCCATTTGGACTCTTTAATTTTATTTTCTTGACATTAAAGTATTAGGTAACCTATAATTTTCTTTACTAGGTATTAAGGAGGAAGAAAAATGAAGTATAAGGGGTTAGGTAATACTGGGTTACAGGTTTCTGTGGTAGCTTTTGGAGGTATAGCTATTCAGAAAATAATCTGTGAAGAAGCAACTAAGGTTATACACAAAGCAGAAGAACTGGGCATGAATTTTATAGATACTGCAAGACTCTATACAGTTTCAGAAGAGTATATAGGTTATGCATTAGATGGAAGAAGAGATAAATGGATTATAGCTACAAAATCTATGGCTAGAGATAGAAATTCTATGATAAAAGAAACAAATACAAGTTTTAAAAATTTAAGAACAGATTATATAGATTTATATCAATTTCACAACGTGAAAACCTTAGAAGATTACAACAAAATATTAAGTGAAGATGGAGCATATAAAGTATTAGAAGAACTTAAACAAGAAGGAAAGATAGGTCATATAGGAATTACATCACATAGTGGAGATGTGCTCAAAGTAGCTATAGAAAGTGGAAAATTTGAAACTATTATGTATCCTTATAATATAGTAGAAAGACAAGGGAAAGAACTGTTTAAAAGAGCACAGGAGTTAAACATAGGAGTAATAGATATGAAACCTATGGCAGGTGGAGCTCTTAATAATGGAACTTTAGCTTTAAGATATGTACTAAGTAATAAAAATATAACTACAGCCATACCAGGTATGGCAAATTTAAAAGAAGTAGAGGAAAATTCAGTATGTGGTAATGAAGATATAGTTTTAACAGAAGAAGAAAAAATAGAATGTGATAAAATATTTAATGAGTTAGGAACAAAATTTTGTAGAAGATGTGGATATTGTGCTCCTTGTACAAAAAATATAGATATTCCGGGAATATTTGTATTAGAAGCTTATAAGGTTAGATATGGATTACCAGATTGGGCAGATGGGAGATATTTCAATTTAGAAGCTAGGGCAAAGGATTGTATAGAATGTGGAGCCTGTGAAAAGAGATGCCCTTATGATTTACCTATAATAGAAATGCTAAAGAGAGTAAGATTAGAATTTGAAGAATAAAGTTTATTGTAAAATAAAAATAACATTTTTATAAAATTTTAAAAAAGTGTAATATTTTTATTGAAAGTTTTATATAATATATTGTATAATAATATGATATGTGTCAAAAATAAAATAATAGGGAATAATAGGCAACTGA
>OGSC01000555.1_pt1 | contig 15505 bp, 11 predicted proteins | sample 1573751 | NCBI WGS metagenome assembly OGSC01 (sample SAMN03295840, study PRJEB24534) | human gut metagenome | isolation source: fecal sample 8 from infant 5 | host: Homo sapiens | place: USA: Pittsburgh, PA | collected 2014-07
AGATTATTTAGTTGATTATTTTAATACATGTATCAAAAAAAGAGATAAAAGAGAAGGTAAGGAAACTTTAGAAAGAATAAATTTAAGACTTTCTAAGTTAAAGAAGGAAGGCGTAGATACTTCTCATTTTGAAACTCTTTGTGAGAATATATTAAAAAACAATAAGATTAAACTTTAGAGTTAAAGAAGGATGGGATGCTAATGGATAAATTTTTAAAGTTAGGATTAAGTGAAGAGGTTTTAAAATCTTTAGTAGGATTAGGAATAGAGGAGCCAACAGATATTCAGGAAAAAGCTATACCTGAAATTTTAAAAGGTAAAAATGTAATAGGAAAAGCTGAAACAGGAACAGGAAAAACTTTAGCATATTTACTTCCTATAATAGAAAAGATTGATGATTCAAAAAATGATATGCAAGCTATTATTCTTTCACCAACTCATGAATTAGGAGTTCAGATAAACAATGTTTTAAATGATCTTAAAAGAGGACTTGGAAAAAAGATAACTTCAACAACTTTAGTTGGAAGCGGAAATATAAAGAGACAAATGGAGAAGCTTAAGAATAAGCCTCATATACTTGTTGGAACTACAGGGAGAATTTTAGAGCTTATAAATAAGAAAAAAATAACAACTAATACCATAAAGACAATAGTTATTGATGAAGGTGATAAACTATTAGATTTTATAAACATAAAAGATGTGAAAAGTGTTGTTAAATCTTGTCCAAGGGATACTCAAAAGCTTATATTCTCAGCTACAATGAATGAAAAAGCTTTAGAAACTGCAGATGAATTAATAGGAACTAGTGAGCTTATTCAAGCAAAATCTGCAAACAAGGTTAATGAAAATATAGAACATGGATATTTTCAAGTAGAATTAAGAGATAAAATAGACTTTTTAAGAAAGCTTATACATGCTATAGGGGATGAGAAAAAAATAATAGTTTTTATAAATAATAGCTATAATGTACATAATGTAATTCAAAAGTTAAAGTATAATAAAATAGAGGCAGTTTCTCTTCATGGAAGTGATAATAAAATGGAGAGAAAGAAGGCACTTCAAGATTTTAGAAGTGGAAAAGCTAAGGTTTTAATAACTTCAGATGTATCAGCTAGAGGGCTAGATATTAAGGGAGCTACACATATAGTTAACTTAGATATTCCTATGAATTCTCAAAACTACTTACATAGGGTAGGACGTGTAGGAAGAGCTGGAGAAAAAGGCTTTGCATACTCTTTAGCAGATTATAAAGAAGAAAAAATAATAGTAAAATGTGAAAGACAATTAAAAATAAAAATTCCTAGAGTTTATTTATATGAAGGAAAGATACATGAAACAGAGGTAAAAAAGGTTCCTTCAAATAAAAACAATAGTAAAAAGAAAAGTAATTTACCTAAAAAGGTATATAAAAAAAGATAATTAAATATATATTTTAAGGCATCAAAGAATCCATTTCTTTTGATGCTTTTTTTATTTAAATAGTAGTTTTTATCTATTATTAATTAAGATGATTTTAGAAGAAAATTATTTAATTATAAAAAATAATCTTTAAAAGTTACTAAAGGATTAACAATATTCCAAAATTATTGGAGGGGATTAGGTTATAGGATATAATAGCTTTAACATAATAAATATGTATGTTAGGGAGTGAATATAGGGATGAAAAAGTTTTTAATAAGTGTTTTAGCCTCAGTTATGATAGGGGCTACATTAACCTCTTGTGGAGCTAAAGATAATAATGGAAAAAATGTTGAACAAAGTGATATAAAAATGTCTATGAGTGCTTCAGATATGACAAATAAACTTGTAGACGCTGGTATGGTTATAATGCCTATGCCTGTAGATGATCAAATGGCTAAGGAACTTTATCATTTAAATTTAGATGATGTAGAGGAATATGGAATTTCTGAGACTGGAAGATCACCAGGAAATGCCTTAATTATTATTGCAAAGGCTAAGGAGGGAAAAGTAGAATCAGTAAAAGCGTCTTTAGATAAGGTTCTAGAAGATAAGATTGGAAAAGCTTTTTATCCAGAGGAAAAAGAGATTGCAGAGTCTTCAGAGGTTAAGGTTAAGGGAAATTATGTTTCACTATTTATATTACCACAAGATCAATTAGAAGAAGCAAATAAGATATACGAAGGGGAATTCAAATAAAGGTTAATTCCTATTTAAAGAAATAATAAATTAATAGTTTGATTTTTAAACTTGCTATGCTTAGGGAAAGGAGAAATTTTTTATATTTTTCTGTAAGTATTAGCAAGTTTAACTAATTTATTTATTATTTTAAAATACATATTTTAGATTAGAAGGCATTTAGAGAGAAAGATAATAAAAAAGAGACTATTAAAGTCTCTTAGAAATATAAAATTGAATTTTGAGGATATTTAAAATGGTATTTAGCAGTATTATGTTTATATTTAGATTTTTACCAATAATGTTTATAATATACTACCTAACTCCAAATAAATTTAAAAATTTATCTCTATTAATATTAAGTTTAGTATTTTACTCATGGGGAGAACCAAAGTATTTTATTATAATGCTTTTATCCATAGGAGTAGATTATTCAATAAGTATTTTTATTGAAAAATATAGGGAGAAAAAAATAATCACTAAGGTACTTTTATTTTGCTCTCTTATATTTAATTTAGGTATGCTCATATTATTTAAATATTTAAATTTCTTTATTGAAAATATAAATTTAGTTCTTGGGACTTCTTTATCATTAATATATTTAACCTTACCTCTAGGTATAAGTTTTTATACTTTTCAGACTATGTCATATACCATTGATGTATATAGAGGAAAGATAAAGGCTGAAAGAAATATAATAAACTTTGGAGCTTATGTATGTCTTTTTCCACAGCTTATAGCAGGACCTATAGTAAAATATTCAGACATAAAAAATGAACTTAAAAATAGAAAAATTAAAGTTAATCAAGTTGAAGAGGGGATTACTGAATTCATAATAGGAATGGGCAAGAAGGTTTTAATAGCTAATAATATAGGTCTTCTATGGAATGAGATTCAAGAATTTGGAATGAGTTACGTATCAACTCCTTTATTATGGCTTGGCGTAATAGCATTTTCCTTTCAGATTTATTTTGATTTTAGTGGATATTCCTCTATGGCCATAGGACTTGGAAAGATGCTTGGGTTTGATTTCCCAGAAAATTTTAATTTCCCATATATATCAAGAAGTATTACTGAGTTTTGGAGAAGGTGGCATATTACCCTTGGCGCTTGGTTTAAGGAATATGTTTATATTCCTATGGGAGGGAATAGATTAGGAAAAAAGAGAACAGTAATGAATCTTTTTATTGTATGGTTTTTAACTGGTTTTTGGCATGGAGCAAAATATAATTTTATAATATGGGGATTATATTTTTTCTTTCTTATTGTTATAGAAAAAGTTTTTCTAATGAATTATTTAAATAAATATAAGATTCTTTCTCATATATATGCAATAGTTTTTATAGTTTTTGGGTGGGCACTTTTTTCCTTTGAGGATTTACTTAGTATAAAGTATTTATTTAGAATGAATTTTTCTTTAGATTTTATTTATTATTTAAGAAACTATTTTTTAGTTCTTATAATAGCTATTTTAGGATCTACAAAGTTAATAAATAATATTTATGAGAGATTCATAAAGAAAAATAAATCTTTAGAATGCTTAGTATTAATGATGGTGTTTATATTATCAGTGGCATATTTAGTGGATTCTACTTATAATCCATTTCTTTATTTTAGATTTTAGAAAGGAAATATTTTATGAAAAAGCATCCAATTGTTTATATGTTTTTTTCTTTTATAATGATTTTAACCTTTTTCGATATTGTAAAGAAAGATAATAGTTTTTCAGAATTGGAAAATAGGAATCTTGCAAGGAAACCTATATTTTCAATAAGTTCTTTTTTAGAGGGAAAATATAGAGATAAATATGAAGAGTATATAAATGATAATTTTATTTTTAGAAATCAGTGGATAAACTTAAAATCCATAAGTGAGTACACCCTAGGAAAGTTAGAAAATAACAATATAATTTATGGAAAAGAAAACTATATGTTTGAAAAGAATATTTCTTATGATAAGGAGAGATTTAAAAATAACATAGATTCCATAAATAAATTTATTGATATATATGAGGGCAAGGTTACTACTATGATAGTTCCAAATTCATATACCATTTATGAAGAATATATTCCATGGGGAATAAAGCTTTTAAATCAAGAGAATCTTATAAATGAAGTTTATAAGGCAAATGATAAAGATAGAAATATAGATTTAGTGAGTTTATTTAAGAAGAATAAAGAGGAATATATATATTATAAAACTGATCACCATTGGACAAGTTATGGGGCATATTTAGCATATAAAGCTTATATTGAAAGCTTAGGAGAAAAACCTATTGATTTAAATAGTTTAAAAAAGAATGAAGCTACAGGATTTTATGGAACATATTTTTCAAAGGCTAAGCTTTTTAGTGCAGAAAGTGATATTTTAACTTATTATGATATAGATAATATTACTATGAATATACAGGGGAAAATTTTTGAAAGTTTATATGATTATGATAAGTTAAAGACTAGGGATAAGTACTCAGTATTTATTAGGGGAAATAATGGACTTACTATTATAGAAAATAAAAATATAAAGTTAGGAAAAAAATTATTGATATTTAAAGATTCCTTTGCTAATTCTATAATTCCATTTTTAAGTCAAAACTTTCAGGAAATTCATGTGGTTGATCTTAGGAGTTTTTCATGGAAAGTAAGTGAATATATGAAAAATACGAATTTTGATGAGATATTAATATTATATAATATGGAAAATTTTCTGAGAGATATAAATATTACTAGGATAAAATATTAAATTTGATGTGACATTGTTTGACAATATTCTTGTTTTTTGAGAAAATTAAATTGTTATTTTAGTTTTAGAGAGGTAATAAAATTGAATATAAAAAAATTAGTTATAAGATATGCTTTTCTCTCCTTAATACTAATACTAATTCAAGGCAAAAATGTTTTTGCTTTAGGAGAATCAGAAGTAAGATTCAACAATTTAACATTAAAGGACGGATTATCCCAATCTACTGTAAATAAGATAATTCAAGATAATAAAGGGTATATGTGGTTTGGGACATCAGATGGATTAAATAAATACAATGGACATGAGTTTGTTATTTTTAGAGAATTAGTAAATGATAAAAAGAGTATTAATTCAAGTTTTATATCAGCTCTAATAGAATATGACAATGATAATATTCTTGTTGGAACTAGCAAGGGTATAAGCAAAATAAATGTAATAACAAATGAAGTAAGTAGAATGTTTGAGGATGAAGAGGGAAAAAGCAAGCTATCAAATAATAATATATGGGATATATTAAAGCATAGTGATGGAACTATTTGGATAGCTACTAGAAAAGGGTTAAATATTTATAATCCTAAAACAGGTGATATGTATCAAATTTTTAAAGATACAGAACCTAAGGGGTTAAAAAGCAATGTAGTTACTTCTTTATGTGAGGATAAATACGGAAATGTATGGGTTGGAACAAGCGAAGGTTTAAGTGTAATTAATACAAAGACTAAGGAGATTCAACCTATAAATGATATATTAGATAATGATAATTCGGCAATTTCTAATATTTATAGAGATAGAGATGATAATATATGGATAGTAACAGATAATCATATTATGTTAGTATCAAGCAATTATAAAGATATTACTTATTTTGATAAAGAATTAGAGTCTTTTAAAATATCTCCAGATAGTGTAAATGCCATTTATGAAGATAAATATAATAATTTATGGATATCAACTCAAAATGGATTATTAGAATATAATAAAGAAAATAAAAAAATGCATCTTTTTGAAAGCAGGTATTATGATGATACTAGTTTAGTTAACGATAATGTATTAACTGCATATGAAGATAGAAGTGGATTGCTTTGGTTTGGTACTTATAATGGAATAAGTTTATTAAATCCTAAGCAGCCTTTTAAGCATTATAGAAGAGAGCCTGATAAGGAAAATACTATTAGTGATAATAGTATGAGTGGAATTTATAAAGATTCTGATGGAATGCTATGGCTTGGAACTAACTCAGCAGGATTGAATAAATTAAATACTATGACTGGGGAAGTTACAAATTTTTATAGTAATAATAGTGATGAAAATACCTTAAGTAGCAATGTAGTTTGGCAAATATGTGAAGCTGATAAAGATAATTTGTGGGTTGCAACTCAAGGTGGAGTTAACAAGATAAATAAAAAAAGTGGAAATGTTGAAAGATTAAAGTATCCAGATAATATGAGAGAACGAAATAAAATGGATGCTAGAAATGTTTTTGTGGACAAGGATGGATTATTGTGGATAGGAGCAAGAGGTGGATTACAATCCTATGATGATAAAACAGGAACTTTCACTGATTATTCCAATGTTTTTAAGGCTGTAGGTATAGTTGAGAATGCTGTAACAAGTATTTCACAAGATGAAGAGGGATTTTTATGGATTACTATAGGTATTGATGGTGGTGTAGTAAAGTTTGATAAGGATAAGGGCGTACTAAAAAGCTATTTAAATAATAGTTTTGATAGCAATAGTCTTATAAATAATGGAGTGCGTTGCTTAGAAAAAGATTCAAAGGGAAATGTTTGGATTGGGACTGAAGCGGGATTAAGTAAACTAGATCCTAAAACTGATAAATTTACTAACTATACTGTTGTAAATGGATTAGCTAATAATTTTATATATGGAATACTTATAGATGAAGAAGACAATCTTTGGATAAGTACAAATGATGGTCTATCTAGATTTGATCAAAAAACAAATAAGTTTATAAATTATACTGCCATGGATGGGCTACAAAGTAATGAGTTTAACGGCAGATCTTATTTTAAAAGTAAAGATGGAGAAATGTTTTTTGGTGGAATAAATGGGGTAACTGCATTTTATCCTAAGGACGTTTTAAAATTATCAGACAATAGAAATAAGAGCAAAGTAGTAATAGATGAAATTAAGGTTAATAATAAAACTTATCCATACTATGGGGGAACTCTTAGCTTAAAATATAATGAAAATAATATATCCATTGATTTCTTTTTGCCAGATTATTTAAATACAACAAAAACTACTTATGAGTATAAGTTAGAAGGTGTTGATGAAGAGTGGACTTTTGCTAATAAAAGAAATAATGCTAATTATGCTACCTTAGATTCTGGAACATATAAGGTTTTAATTAGAGCCAGGGATAACCATGGAGATTTAACTCCAGTGACTGCTCTAGACTTAAAGATTGCGCCACCACCATGGCGTACACCAACGGCTTATTTAATATATTTTTCAAGTGCAGTAATAGTTATTTTCTTAATGTGGAGTTATGTAACTGCCTTAGAGAAAACTGTTAAGAAAAGAGCTGAGCAACTTAAAAAAGAGGCTAAGGAAAAAGAAAAACTTTATATAGAAAAAGAGAAGCTTTATAAAGAAGCAGCGGATCTTAAAGATGAGATGATAAAAAGGCAAAAATTCAAAAATGATTATTTCGTAAATCTTTCACATGAGCTTAGAACTCCATTAAATGTGATATTAGCTACAGTACAGCTAATAAAACTAAAGAATAAGGAAGATTGCTTAGGAAAATATCAAGTGGAAGATTATACTAATACTCTTAGAAATAATGCTGATCATTTGCTTAAGATAATAAATGATATAATAGATTCATCTAAAATAGAGTCAGGTGCATATAAATTGAATATAGAAAAGCAGGATATAGTTTCTTTAGTTGAGGATACGGCTTTAAGTTTAAAAGCTTATATTGAAGAAAATAATTTAGATATTATAATAGATCCTGAAATAGAAGAATTAGATGTAGAATGTGATAAAAATGAGATTGAAAGATGTGTTATAAACCTTTTATCTAACGCTATAAAATATACTCATGGACATGGTACAATTGAAGTTTTCATAAGAGAGTGTGAAAATGAAACTGTAGAAATTGCTATAAAAGATACTGGAGTTGGAATATCTAAGGAGCAACAAAAGATTATATTTGATAGATTTGTACAAGCTGATAGCATATCTAAAAAACAATATAGAAGTAGTGGTATAGGCTTAACATTGGTAAAAAGTATAATAGAACTTCACCATGGTACAATAAGAGTAGAAAGTGAACTTAATAAAGGAAGTACTTTTATAATCACATTACCTATAAGACAAGAGAAAAGTAAATAACTAATTTTAAAAAAGAGAGTATATTAAGAGAACTTTAATAAAACTTACAAACAAGGTAAAGATTTAATCTTCCTAATAAGTTTGTAAGTTTTATTTAAAGCTATCTTGGTAAGCTCTCTTTTAAATTTTGTATTATTTTTAGGGTGGAATTTTAAAGTGGAATTAATCATAAGCTTTAGATAAAGAATATTATTTAGGGAGAAAAATATGCTTGATTTAAAAAGGTGTGCAATAAAAATGGCTTCAAATATAAAGGTAGTTGATAGTAAAAGGGGAAAAGTTACATTAAAGAATGATTTAATATTAAGAGGATTAAGAAATAACTGTGAATATGAAGAGCTTATTAAAGAAGCAATAATGACAATGAAGGAAATAAATAAGGTTGAATTCTTTTATGAAAAATTAAATTTAGTAATTTCTTATGATTGCACAGTTACCTCTGAAAAGAAAGTGGTAATTTGGATAAAGTCAATAATAGAAATAATTCTTGATAATTATGAAGAATTAAAAAGTATTGTGGAAAAGAATAATAAAGAAGAATTGATAAATTTTATTTTACCTGAACTTAAAAAGGAAATTAATTTAAATAAATATAAGGTAAAGTAACTTTGAAAATATGGGAATATATAATGATTTAAATAAGTATTATAATGTGGTAAAATATTATTAGCTATTGTGAATCCCATATATTGCGAAAGTGATATAGTCATAGGGTAGAACCTTGAGGGTTTTAGTGTTTAAAGAAAATCTAAGTGAGTACTTAGAAGCGAAAACCAAGCAAATATAGTAATACAAGACATATCAAAAACAAGATAACTTGTATATGTAGGATGCGTTGTATCCGAATTTACGCCCTTGGAGAGTTATAAGAAATGAAAGTAGATTACTCTGTATAGTTTTCAAAATCTGACTCGTAGAACAGGGAATTAAACAAGATTTATAGATATTTATAGATTTTTGGCAACGGGTAGCCTATAAGAATGGTTTTCTTATAGGTTTTTTTTATTAAAGGAGGAGTTAATGAAATATAAATTAAGTAAATTATTTATTGTTAAATCTATTATTCTTAGATTTTTAATCTTTTCACTTTTATATTTAGGTTTAAGCTTAGGATTTTATAGATTAAAAAGTTTTAGTAGCTTTAACCAATTAAATGGAATTATGGATAATACTTTATGGGTTTTACAATTATTAATTACAGTTATATTTATTATATCAGTATTAATATGTCCAATAATTAAGTATTTTACGTGGTCTTATTTTATATTTAGTGATTTTATTGAGATTAGATATGGAGTGTTATTTAAAAGGTATATATGTATAAAAAGGAATAATATAAAATACATAAATGTATGCGAAAATCCAATAGATATGATTTTAAGAATAAAGAGCATAAATATTTATACTGCTGGAGGGAAAGTTAGTATTCCAGCAATTAATAAGGAGCAGGTAGAATTTTTCAATTATATAGTTCAGGAGAGAGTTTAGGGGTGAAAAATGAATTTTTATAAAAAAAATCATTGGTGTAAAATTTTTATAACCTTTTTTAAGCTTATGAAAAATACTTGGCCAGTAATAATATTTTTAGCTTTGAAATTCAATGATTATATTGTAGAAATAACCTCTATTTCTATAGGGTTAATTTTAACTTTTTCTGTGGTGAAATGGTTTAATACAAGTATTTTAATTGAAGAAAATTTTTTAATATACAGAGAAGGGGCTCTACTTAAGGAAGAAATGGTGATTCCTTTAAGGAGCATATCCTTAATAGAGCTTGAAAGAAATATAATCTATAGAATTTTTAAGCTTAGAAAGATAAAGATTGATAGTGTATATCCTTCTTCAAAGAAAAATGCAGAAATAATAATGGTATTAAAAAAGAAAGATTTAGAATCCCTTTATGGAAACTTAAGTTATAGGATGAGGAATTTAATACATGATGAAAGAGAAATAAATCAAACCTTAGTCTATAACATATCAGCTGTTCATTTGATTTTACTTTCAATGCTTAGAAACAACATATTATTAGGAATAGGGGTTTTATATTCAAGCATACATTTTATGAGTAAGATATACAAGGGATTAAATCAAGAATTAATCAGTTTTTTCAAGAATGTTATTGAGGAAAATGTAATATCTAGAGATACAATATTAGCAATATTTTTATCAGCACTTTTTTTATTTAGTATTTTATTATTAATAGTATTGATATTTTCTGTCTTAGCAATATTATCTAAGTATTATAAGTTTACAATATATAGGAATAATAATTATTTAAAAGTTGAGTATGGATTAATAACAAGAAGAAGCTATTCAATTCCAATGGAAAGCATACATGCAGTAAAAATAGAGCAAAATATTATAAATCAAATATTTAAGTTTTATACTATAAAATGCTGTGTAGTTGGATATGGAAATAGTATTAAGGAAGATGAACTTATATTTCCCTTATGTAATGAAAAGGGATATAGAGATATATTAAAAAATCTTATTCCTGAGTTTATATTTGAAGGGAAAGTGTACAGGCCAGAAAAGAAAGATCTTAGAAGGTTTTTTACAATTCCAATACAAGTTTCACTATATTCTAGTATAGGATTTTTTTTATTAACTAATGAGATATGGCCTCTTTTAATAAGCGTGCCTGTAGTTATTATTGAGAGAACTTTGCTATATAAAAACACTAAAATAGGTTTTGGAAAGGACTTATATTATGTTAGCTATAAATCTCTTAATAGAAGACAAATTTTTATAAAAAGATCTAGTATGGAAGAAATAAGAGTAACATCAAATCCCCTTCAAATAAGAAAAAAGCTTGGTAATTTTAAGCTGAGATTTTATTCCCAAAAGAAACTTGATTGGATTAAATTAAAGAACTTAAAATTAGAGATTTATGATGAACTAAAGAAATGGGCCTAATAAAAATATAGGATTTTATTTGTTAAGTAAATATATTTAAGGTAGTATATTATTAGAGATATTACATATATGTAGTATCGTGAAAGGATGATTTTATTGAAGAAATTAGTACTAGCAGAAAAACCTAGTGTAGGTAGAGAAATTGCCAAGGTTTTAAAATGCAATAATAATAAAGGAAGTTATATTGAAGGAAAGGATTATGTAATAACTTGGGCTTTAGGACATTTAGTAGAATTACAATCTCCAGAAGATTATGATAACAAGCTTAAAACATGGTCTATGGAAACTCTTCCAATGCTTCCTAAGCATATGAAACTTAAGGTTATTAAAAAAGCCACTAAGCAATTTTATGAAGTTAAAAAGCAAATGGAAAGAAAAGATATAGATGAAATAATAATAGCCACAGATGCTGGAAGAGAAGGGGAACTCGTAGCACGTTGGATAATAGAAAAAGCCCATGTTAAAAAGGCTATAAAGAGACTTTGGATATCATCTCAAACAGATAAAGCTATCTTAGATGGATTTAAAAATCTTAAACCAGGAGAAAATTACAATAACTTATATAAGGCTGCTCAGTGTAGAGCTGAGGCTGACTGGTTAGTTGGTTTAAATGTTACTAGAGCCTTAACTTGTAAATATAATGCTCAGCTTTCAGCAGGAAGGGTTCAATCACCTACCTTAGCAATGATAGTTCAAAGAGAAGAGGATATTAAAAACTTTAAACCAAAAGAGTATAGTACTATTTTAATAGAAACAGATAAATGTAATTTTACATGGATAAATAAGGATAATAATTCAAGAATATTTAAAAATGATTTTAAAGAAAAAGTTGTTTCTAATTTAAATGAGAAGAAAATAGGAAAAATAATCAATATAAATGAAAGTAATAAAAAGAAATTTTCTCCTCAATTATATGATTTAACTGAGCTTCAAAGAGATTGTAATAAAATTTTTGGATATTCAGCAAAACAGACCCTTAATATAATGCAAAGATTATATGAAAATCATAAACTTCTTACATATCCAAGAACTGATTCAAGATATATTTCAAAGGACATAGTTTCTACTATTCCAGATAGATTAAAAGCTGTAGCTACAGGAGAATTTAGAACTATAGCAAATGATTTATTAAAAAATCCTATAAAAGCAAACAAAAGTTTTGTAGATGATAATAAGGTTTCTGATCACCATGCTATAATTCCAACAGAGGAAAAAGGAAACCTAGCTAATTTAAGTTCTGATGAGAGAAGAGTTTATGAGCTTGTAGTTAAGAGATTTCTAAGTGTATTAATGCCTCCATTTGAATATATTCAAACAACTTTAACTGGTGAAGTTAATGGAGAAAAATTAATTGCAAAGGGAAAAGTAGTTAAAGCTAAAGGATGGAAGAAGCTTTATGATAGAGAAGTTGATGATGAGGGAGAAGAGGATATAAAAGAACAAGAACTTCCTAAATTAAAAGAGGGCGATGAATTTAAAGTTCTTAAGGTTAATGTTAAAAAAGGAGAAACAAAGCCACCAGCAAGATTTAATGAAGGAACTTTATTATCTGCCATGGAAAATCCTCAAAAATTTATATCAGTAGATAAATCTTCAGCAAAGACTTTAGGAGAAACTGGAGGACTTGGTACTGTTGCAACTAGAGCAGATATAATAGAAAAATTATTTAATTCATTTGTAATAGAAAAGAGAGGAAAGTAAATAATTCCAACATCTAAGGGAAAACAACTTATAGATTTAGTACCAAAGGATTTAAAGTCACCACTTTTAACAGCTAATTGGGAAGAGATGTTAGAGAGAATAAGTAAAGGAAAAGGTGATTCTAAGAAATTTATAAAAGATATAAGAAACTATACTGTTGCTTTAGTTGAGGATGTTAAGCTTGGAGAAAGTAAATTTCATCATGATAACTTAACAGGGAAAAAATGTCCTCAGTGTGGTAAGTATATGCTTGAGGTAAAAGGCAAAAATGGAACAATGAATGTTTGTCAAGATAGAGAGTGTGGATATAGAGAGAATATATCTAGAATAACTAATGCTAGATGTCCAGAGTGTAAGAAAAAGCTAGAGCTTAGGGGACATGGAGAAGGTAAAATATATGTTTGCCCGGGAGCAAATTGTAACTTTAGAGAAAAAGAATCTCAATTTAAAAAGAGATTTGAGAAAAATAACAAAACAAATAAAAGAGAAGTAAATAAAATAATGCAAAAGATGAAAAAGGAAGCAAATGAAGATGTAAATAATCCTTTTGCTGATCTTTTAAGTGGTCTTAAATTTGACTAATTAAATTTTAAAAACCATATCAAATTTACCTAATAAAATTTATAAAATCTGATAAAAATATATTTATTTAAGAGTCATAAATTTTATTTTAGAGTTTGATATGGTTCTTTATTTTTATAATATAAAATTAGGTTGTAAATAATTAGAAAATAAAATTTGTTACAATAAATTGTTATTTTGTATATAAAAAATTAATATAAACAAGTTAATGTTATTATAAGTATATATTTTATGAAGATTATTTAAAGGGTACTTTATTATACTAAGTAGAAAAAATTATGGTTATTTGAATTTGAGATTTAGGAGGGGCAAATGAGGGGTAAAAAAATATGTAAATCCTTAGAGGGAGATGGAGTTTTAAGTTATTCTGTAAAAGAAAGATTTTTTAGTGATTTAAAAGAATTTGTAGATATAAGTGAAGATATTAATAAGATTAAAAATCTAAAGGAATTTACTATTGTTATAAAATTTAGAAGCAATATAAATAGTGGGGATAAAACTTTATTTAGCATATTAAATTCAACAAAAAACTCTAGTGAATTGGTTTTAAGATTAAGTGATGGAAAGTTAAATCTTTATATAAGGGAAAATCATAATTTACTTTGTCATATAAAATCAGCAAAAAAATATGGTGATAATTCTTGGCACATAGTAATTATGTCCTTAGGAGATTGGGGAATAAAACTATATGTTGATGGTAATGAAGTAGGGTATTTAAAGAGTCCTATTAATCTTAGTATGATTACAGAACTTAATTCTATGAATATAGGAAGAGCTTTAGATAATAAAGGAGAAGGTATAAGGCATTTTCATGGGGATATAGATTACTTAGATTTATATGACAGATGCTTAAGTAGAGAAGAAGTAAAGGAATTAAGTAAACAAGAAGTAAAAATTGGATATGATATTCCTTTTATAGATTTATCAAAGGATAAGGATAGACAGGTTTTAGTTGATAAAGAAGAAGGAGTTTACTTAGGACATCCATCAACAGTTCTAATGGATGATAAGAAAACCATGTATGTTGTTTATCCAAAGGGACATGGTGTAGGACCAATAGTTCTTAAGAAAAGCGAGGATTCAGGATTAACTTGGAGTGAAAGATTAGAAACACCAGTAAGCTGGAATAATAGTGAGGAAACTCCTATTATATATAAAATAAAGAAGCCAAATGGTATAAGTAGAATTGAAATGATATCTGGAATGCCAAGAGGTGGAGAAAAGGGATTTAGAACCTCATATTCAGATGACTGTGGAAAAACATGGAGTGAATTTAAACATTATTTTCCTACAGGTAAATATGGAGGAATAGTTGCTCACGCTAGTTTAACTAGGCTTAAGAATAAAAAGGGAGATATGGATAATAAGTGGCTTGGAATTTTTCATGATCTTAATTATAATAACTGGAAAACTTATTTAAGCTTTGATGAAAGTGGAGAAGAGGTTTGGACAGAGCCAGTTAGGCTTTTAGAAGAGCATAACTTAATAGAAAAGACTGCACAGTTATGTGAAATTGAAGTATTACGTTCTCCTGATGGAAATCAATTAGCTTTAATAGCTAGATCACAAGGTAAGAAAAACAATTCTATGATTGCATTTTCCAATGATGAAGGTGAAACTTGGACTGAGCCTTTAGAACTTCAAGGAGCTTTAATGGGAGAAAGACATAAAGCAACTTATGATCCTATATCAGGAAGACTACTAATAACTTTTAGAGAAATAATAAGAGATTCAAAGAAAACAGGAGATAAAAATGACTGGGTAGCTGGTCACTGGGTTGCTTGGGTAGGAACCTATGATGATTTAGTTCATAATAGAGAAGGGCAATATAGAATAAGACTTATGGAAGATTTTACTCCTACTGAAAAATCAGGAGATTGTGGATATGCAGGAAACGAAGTTTTAGATGATGGAACTTTTGTATTAACTTCCTATGGCTATTGGGAAAAAGATTATAACAAGCCATATATAAAAAGCTTAAGAGTAACTTTAAAGGAAATTGATGAAATAGTTAGAGAGATGGTATAGATTATTGTTTATGAAAAAAATAATATAAATAATTTTAAAT
>OGSC01000559.1_pt1 | contig 15433 bp, 10 predicted proteins | sample 1573751 | NCBI WGS metagenome assembly OGSC01 (sample SAMN03295840, study PRJEB24534) | human gut metagenome | isolation source: fecal sample 8 from infant 5 | host: Homo sapiens | place: USA: Pittsburgh, PA | collected 2014-07
TATTTATATTAATTATTTTCTATGAAACATAGATATTATATTATCATTATATGTTATTAAGAGTACTTTTTCAATGATTTTATTGTCAATATAGTTAAATTATACATTAATCTGTATCTTATTACAATTTATATAATTGCTTTGTAATAATTTTTTTGAAATAATTGTAATATATATAGATTAGTTTGAAAGATCAAATATATACAAAGTTTCATCTTTTATCTCTTTAGATTTAATATCTACTATAGCTTTTAACGTATCTAGTGATGTTATCACTCCCAGATTTCTTTCAATAGCTGCTCTTCTTATGTGGAAACCATCTCTCTTTGAATCATTACCTTTTGTAGGCGTGTTAACCACTAAATCCACTTCATCATTTTTAATTGTATCTATTATATTTGGACACTCTTCTTTAAGCTTTCTAACTTGTTTAACTTCTATGCCTTCTTCCTTTAAAAGTTCTGCTGTTTTAGAAGTTGCTATAAATTTATATCCTAAACTGTGAAGTTTCTTTGCTATTGGTAAAAATTCTTCCTTATCATGATCATTTATAGTAGCAAGGATTGTTCCTTTTTCCTTTTTAATAGACATATTAGCTCCTACAAATCCCTTATACAACGCTTTCTCTAAAGTTTTTCCTACACCTAAAACTTCTCCTGTAGACTTCATTTCAGGTCCTAAACATACTTCAACTTTTGGAAGTTTCTGAGTAGAAAATACTGGAACTTTTACAGAGATTAGATCTGGCTCTTTATATACACCTACACCATATCCTAAATCATTTAACTTTTCACCAAGCATTACTCTAGTTGCTATATCTACTATAGGAACTTTGCTTACTTTACTTATATATGGTACTGTTCTTGATGCTCTTGGATTAACTTCTATTACATAAAGATTTCCTTGAAACTCAATAAACTGTATATTTATCATACCTTTTATGCCTATTCCTAATGCAAGCCTTTTAGTATATTCAAGTATTTTTTCTTTTATATCCTTGCTTACATTTTGAGTTGGATACATAGTTATACTATCACCTGAGTGTACTTCAGCTCTTTCTAAATGTTCCATTATACCTGGTATTAAAACATCTTCTCCATCAGATATAGCATCTACTTCTATTTCTCTTCCCATTAAGTATTTATCTATAAGTATTGGATTCTTCTTGTCCTTTTGGAAAGCATTTGATAGATAGTATACAAGTTCTTTTTCATCATGAGTTATTTTCATTCCCTGCCCTCCAAGTACATAAGAAGGTCTTACAAGCACTGGAAATCCTAACTTTTTGGCTTCTTCTAATCCATCCTCTACAGACCAAATACCTTTACCTTTAGGTCTTGATATTTGAAGTTTTTCTAATAGTTCATCAAATTTTTCTCTATCTTCTGCCATATCAATTTGATCTGCAGTAGTTCCAAGAGTTGGTATATTCTTTTCTTTTAGGAAGTTAGCAAGCTTTATAGCTGTTTGACCTCCAAACTGTAGAATTATACCATTCGGCTTTTCCTTTTCTACTATATTTAATACATCTTCTTCTGTAATAGGTTCAAAATATAGTTTATCACACACATCAAAATCAGTACTAACAGTTTCAGGATTATTATTTACTATTATTGTTTCTATGCCCAATTTTTTAAGCGCTTTTACACAATGTACTGAAGCATAGTCAAACTCTATTCCCTGACCTATTCTTATTGGACCTGAACCTATAACTATTACCTTTTTGTTTTTACTAACTTCAACTTCATCGTAAACATCATAAGTTGAGTAATAGTAAGGTGATAAGGCTTCAAATTCTCCACCGCAAGTATCAACCATTTTATACACTGGATTTATGCCCCATATAGTTCTAAGTCTATAGACATCTTCTGGGCTGACTTTCAGCATATCAGCTATTCCTTTATCAGAAAAACCTTTTTTCTTTAAATTATATAACCATTCTTTATCTAAATCATCTATTTTACTAAGTCTTAATCTTTGTTCTTCTTCAACTATCCATCTGAATTTTTTTATAAAGAATTTATCTATACCTGTTATTTCAGCTACCTTATCCATTCTGTAATCACGTCTAAGCATTTCAGCTAGTGCAAATATTCTCTCATCATCTGGAGACATAACTCTAGTCTTTAATTCTTTCATGCTAAGTCCTCTAAACTTTTTATGCTCTAGTGAATACTTCCCTATTTCTAATGAACGTATTCCTTTTAAGAATGCAGCTTCAAAATTGCTTCCTATGGCCATTATTTCTCCTGTAGCCATCATCTTTGTACCTAAAGCTCTATCTGCTCTTTGAAATTTATCAAAAGGCCATTTTGGAATTTTAACTACTACATAATCTAAAGATGGTTCAAAACAAGCATACGTTTTTTGAGTAACTGCATTTTTTATTTCATCTAGAGTATATCCTAAAGCTATTTTAGCAGCCACCTTTGCTATTGGATATCCTGTTGCCTTTGATGCTAATGCTGAAGAACGACTAACCCTTGGGTTTATTTCTATAACTGCATATTCAAAGGAATTTGGATTTAATGCAAATTGTACATTACATCCTCCTTCTATTCCTACTGAGTTTATTATATTTATAGATGCACTTCTAAGCATTTGATATTCTTTATCAGACAAAGTTTGGCTTGGTGCTACAACTATACTATCTCCAGTATGGATACCTACAGGGTCTATATTTTCCATATTACATACAGTTATACAGTTTCCTCTGTTATCTCTCATTACTTCATATTCTATTTCTTTCCAACCCTTAACACTTTTCTCTAAAAGTACCTGGCCTATAGAACTTAGTTGAAGACCTAATGCAAGTATTTGCTCTAACTCTTCTTCACTTTCAGCTATTCCGCCACCAGTTCCCCCTAAAGTATAAGCTGGTCTAACTATAACTGGATATCCTATTTTATTTGCAAAAGCTTTTCCATTTTCCATATCAGTTACAATTTCACTTTGTATAACAGGCTCATTTATTCTACTCATCACATTTCTGAATAGTTCTCTATCTTCTCCTTCTTTTATGGATTCTATAGATGTACCTATTACATTAACTCCGTATTTTTTTAATATTCCTTTATCATAAAGCTCTACTGCTAAGTTTAGCCCAGTTTGACCTCCCATTCCTGCAAGAAGACTATCTGGTCTTTCCTTAGCAATAACTTTTTCTACAAACTCCGCTGTTAAAGGTTCTAAATAAACTTTATCTGCAACTTCTTTATCTGTCATTATTGTAGCAGGGTTACTGTTTATAAGTACAACCTCTACTCCTTCTTCTTTTAGTCCTTCACAAGCTTGTGTTCCTGAATAGTCAAACTCTGCTGCTTGACCTATAACTATTGGACCTGAACCTATAACTAAAACCTTTTTTATATCTTTATTTAATGGCATAACTGCTACCTCCTAAATTTCCTGTTCTTATAGTGCATATTTCATGAATTCATCAAATATATAGTCGCTGTCCTTTGGACCTGGACATGCTTCTGGATGAAACTGAACTGAAAATATAGATAAATTTTTATGTTTCATTCCTTCTATAGTTCCATCATTTACGCTAATATGAGTTACTTCCATATCCTTTGGAAGTACATCCACAAAATATCCATGATTTTGTGAAGTTATATGCACCTTATTTTCTTCTAAGTCCTTCACAGGATGGTTACATCCTCTGTGACCAAATTTAAGTTTCTCTGTTTTTCCTCCTAAGCTTAGAGCTAGAAGTTGATGCCCTAAACATATTCCTACAATAGGCTTTTTACCTATAAGAATCTTTATATTTTCTATAACTTCTGTTAAATCTTCTGGGTCTCCAGGACCATTAGATAAAAATATCAAATCAGGATTTACCTTTAAAACTTCTTCTGACTTTGCATTTGCTGGGAAAACTGTTACATTGCATCCTCTATTTAAGAAAGATTTTATAATATTTTGTTTTATGCCAAAATCCAGTATTGCAACATGATTTCCTTTTCCTGATACTTCATATTTTTCTTTAACTGTAACTTTTTTTACAGCATCTTTATTTGAGAAATCTTTAAGTTTTTCTTTAACTTCTTCATATTCTATATCTTCTAAAGTTATTATACCTTTCATAGTTCCATTGCTTCTTAAAATCTTAGTTAAAGCTCTTGTGTCTATTCCTTCTAATCCTATAACATTGTTTTGCTTTAAATAATCTTCCAATTCTAATTCTGATCTAAAATTACTTGAAAAACTGCATTTCTCTCTAACTATAAATCCTCTAACCTTTGGTGACTTTGATTCCATATCTTCTAAATTTATACCGTAGTTTCCTATTAGAGGATATGTCATTGTAACAATTTGACCATAATAGGATGGATCTGTAAGAACTTCTTGATATCCTGTCATTCCAGTGTTGAATACAACCTCTCCAACACTTTCCTTTAGACATCCAAATGCGTTTCCTTTAAATTTTACTCCATTTTCTAATATAAGCTTTGCTTTCATAAGTGGCCCCCTTTTATTTTTTCAGTAAAAATACACTTTGCAAGGGCTAAACCTAATTTTTAAAACAAAAGGGAAATAAAAAGATTTATGTTAAAAAATAATCTTTTTATTTCCCTTTATATAAATTTTATTTAAATTTAAACCTTTTTTTGCATCACAAAAAAATTCTTCCATAATTATCATACCTCTTTCTGGTCTCACAGGACCAATTTAAAGTGTATTCTTTACTTTAATTTTTTTATTAATCATTATAATTTATAATTTTTAATCTGTCAATGCATAATACAGGTTTTATTTATCATCTATAAATTCTCCTGATTTATCAGTATTTAATATACCCTTACATTGTTAAAAAATTGTTTATTTTTTAACTTATGACTATACTAGCTGGTAAAATTATGTTATACTATAAAAGTAAAAATTTTCAAATTCCGTAGAAGTGGATGGCTACGGTGGTTGTACGTTTTCCGCCTTGGGCTATGGATGATTTCTCATTATAGCTTAAGGGGGTGGTATTGGATATGCTAGAACTTTTAATAAAAGGAGTTTTTGTTGTTTATATTATTAATTTAATATTAAAACACAACCTTTTTATTTCCAATATAAAAATCAAGGTTAGATTTCTTGGTTTAGATATAGAAGTTGATAGCAAAGAGAAAAAGCACCCATCCTCCAAAGATTAGTGCCTTTTTCCTTGTTTAACATATTTATAAGTTAAAAATCCAATAGCCCTAAAACAACACCACTAAAGTGGGAAGCAGTTATACTAAATGATAATTCGGATTTCTGCTTAAAAACGTTCTAGGATCGGCTTAGTGTTCTCAGCACTAAGCCTTTTCTAATTAGGATTTTAAAAAGCTTGTTTTAAAAAGTTTGTATTTCTCAGCTTAGGCATAAAATTTATCCAATTTATATTATATCAAAAAGTTTATAAAAATAAACACAATAACTCTATTAATATAAATATTTTATCGCCATAAATAGTATATTCAAATACATTACTTTCAGTACTATAAAAATTTTAAAAATATATCACTCCTCTTTATTAGTACCCTAAATTTTATTTATTATAAATCTAAGGTAATTATTACATAAATTCAAAAAATATAAGAGAATTTTTATCAAATAATAAGTTTACAAAACTGGACACCAAAAGAGAAGAGATATATTTTATATTGTGTTAAACTTTGAACTAAGGAGGTGATGATATGGAGTGGTTGAAGCAACTAAGCCAAGCAATTGATTACATAGAAAATAATCTAGAAGGTGATATATCTTATGATGAAGCTGCAAAAATTGCTTGCTGTTCAACATATTATTTTCAGCGAATGTTTTCTTACGTAGCGGGTATTCCCCTATCTGATTATATTCGTCGTAGGAGAATGACAAAAGCTGCTTTTGAATTACAGGTAAGTGACACTAAAATCATGGATATTGGTTCAAAGTATGGTTATGTTTCTCCAACATCATTTAATCGTGCATTTCAAAATGTTCATGGTGTTGCACCAACTGCTGCTCGCATGGAAGGAACTTTATTAAACACTTATCCTCCTATTAGTTTTTCTATTAGCATTACTGGAGGTGAAAGTATGAGATATAGAATTGAAAGAAAAGATCCTATTAAAATTGTAGGAATTAGAACTGCACTAAAAGAGTATACAGAAGAAAATTTTAAAATTGTTCCTTCTTTCTGGGATGGAACGTTAAAAAGTAATTTATTTTCACAAATTTGTAAATTAAATAATCAAAACCCTCATGGTATTTTAGGTATAACTGTGTATAAAAATCCTGAAGACATATATTATTATATTGCAGCAGCCACAGATAAACCTGTACCAGAAGGAATGGTGGAATTCAATATACCTGCAGCTACATGGGTTATCTTTGAATGTAATGGGAATTTTAAAGATTCTATTCAAAGAATTTTTAAAAGGTTTCTCACAGAATGGCTTCCCTTTTCTGGATATGAATATGCCAAGTTGCCGGATATAGAAATTTACCCTATTAGTGATCCAAAATTAAAAGGCGGACATTCGGAAGTTTGGATTGCAGTTAAGAAGTCAAGATAATACAAATGTATTTAGGAGGAAAATAAATGAATTATAAAATTGAAATCAAGAATATTGAACCCATCAGGGTAGCTTTCATGGGGTACAAAGGAGCTGTTAGCGGAGCGTCAAAAGTGTTTCCTAGCCTGTTTAGAGCCATACAAGGAAAAGTAAATGGTGCCCCTTTTTTCTGCTACTATGAAATGAATCAAGAAACTAAAATGGGAGAAATGGAATTATGCGTGCCTACTGCTGAAACTCCAAAGAGTAATGGTGTTACGGTAAAAAATATGCCACAAGTAAAGGCTGTTTGTGTTACACATGTGGGGTCTTATGAAACAATGTATTATGCATACGAAGCTATTAAGAACTATGCACAAGAAAACAATCTATCTTTACAACCTCCTTTTCGAGAAGTTTTTATAAAAGGACCTGGAATGATATTAAAAGGAAATCCAAATAAATATATTACGGAAATAATATTCCCACTTAAAAAGGAGGAGTAAAATGTTAGCAATTGGAGTTGACAATTTGGTTAAGCAGTACAAAAATGGTGTCAGAGCCTTGGATGACTTAAATTTAAAAGTAATTAATGGAGAAATTTTTTCTCTGTTAGGTCCCAATGGCGCGGGAAAATCCTCTTTGATTAACATTTTGACAACCTTTTACAAACCCACATCTGGAAATGTAACAATTCTGGGTAAAGATTTATGCGAGGATCCTGCCTGGGTTCGTACACAGATTGCTTGTGTTGCACAGCATGTTTCTATTGATGAGCACCTGTCACTTATGGAAAACATGATATTTCAAAGCAGGCTGTATAAAGTAGATGCGCAGGTAGCAAAAGAAAGAATCAATTCTTTGATTGATAGCTTTGAGCTTTCCAGATATCGGAAGTATCCTACCGCATCCTATTCCGGCGGGGTAAAACGCAGACTAGATATTGCCATGAATATGGTATCAATGCCTAAAATTCTGTTTCTGGATGAGCCCACAGTGGGAATGGATGTTGAGTCTAGAAAAGCCCTGTGGAAAATGCTACTGAAAATACGAGATGAATATGGGACAACTATTTTTCTTACTACTCATTATCTTGAGGAGGCGGACCAGTTGAGTGATAGTATTTGTATCATGAAGGATGGTAAGGAACTAGCCCAAGGAACACCTGGTAGCTTACGTAGTTATATTAGGCAAAATATGCTTCGCATCACATTTCCCAGCATCCAGGGAATGAAAAAATATAAAGATTCCCTTAATAGCATGGGGCTCATTAAGTTTATTAATGTGCGAAATAATTCTGTTTTTTTAGGTGTAGATAACAGCAGAATAGCTTTTACAACTGTGAATAAGTGGCTTTTAGATAATAAAGTGGATTTCAATGCAATGGAAATTGTAGAACCTAGTTTGGAGGATGTCTTCTTGTCATTAACGGGTTCAGAGAACAATAGAGAGGAGGAATAACGATGCTAAATATTATGTGGAGAAATATGAAGTGGCGCCTAAAAAACCCAATTTCCATCCTAGTTACCATACTGCAACCTCTTCTTTGGCTTGTTTTGTATAGTGCTGTGGCAAGTCAGACAATGCAAAATATGGGAGTTGGTAATTACACTGCTTTCGTTTTGCCCGGTATCATATTTCTCGTGATCTTTTCTGTAAGTTGTAGCGGTGGTATCATCAATTTCATTATGAAATCTAGCTGTAGTTTTTATAGAAATCTGATTGCACCTGTAAGACGAAGCTCAATTGTGCTTGGCCAAATGTTAGAAGTGATACTGATTTCCTTTATGGAAGTAGGGATTTTATTTGTTGTAAGTCTTTTTTTCTCAGTAAAGATATCATCCAGCATCACCGGGATTGCGCTCATGATACTGCTGATCTTTATGACGGCATTCTTCCTGTCAGGGCTTGCTTATTTCATCAGCCTTTCTTTGCCAAATGAAGTAATATATGAAACAATTATGACTGCTATTATCCTGCCTATATTCTTTTTGAGCACAGCTCTTTTTCCTTTAGAAAATTTGTCTGGAGGTTTAGCTATAGCTGTGAAGCTCAATCCATTTACGTATATTATTAGTGCTCTGCGCAATTTAATATTGGGAGAAATCATTGTGTTTGGGGACATTCTGCCTGTCATACTGCTATTTGCAGTGTTGTGCTGTATTAGCTTTGCACTGGCAATATGGAGACTCAAAAAGGAAACTGCTCACTAATTCAATTCATAACATATTTGTAAATTTAGAGTATAAATCTATAAGAAAGAGAGTATACAGATTTTAAAAATGTAAAATTGCTTACTCTTGTAGCTAATAAAAAATCTTAATTGTAAGAATTCCTTTCTTAAACTAAAATTGTATAATAAAATCCAGAGGATGATTTGAAATAAAATTCAAAGCCATCCTCTTCTTTTCTAATCATAGTTACCCTTTACACTAGTTATATTAGCCCTTTTTATTTTAAATTTTTATATAATTTTAGTTGTTAAACCTAAATTATATTTTTCATATTTAGGCTGATCCTGCATATACTTAAAACATAATGTTTTTAAATTAATTTTAATATCAGTCTTGTTTATGTGTTTTTTTACTATGTTTAGTCCCAGAATTATTTGCTTTTTTTTTCTTTTTGTTGTTGACTTGCACAAGATTTATCATGTTTTTCACTCATAGCATTTATTCCTCCTAAAATAAGAATTAAGTTTTAGAATTACAGTACTATTTTCTTCAATATACAAATTATAATGCTATGAAATAAATAGCAAAAAATAGCTAGATTTGATAACTAGCTACTTTTATAGGCTTACTATACAATTTTAGTTGTCCAACTTTCACAATTCCAAGTTTCTGTTACTATATCTTCATAAAATTCTTTTTCGTGGCAAACTAAAAGTATAGAACCTTTATATTCTTTTAATGCTCTTTTTAATTCTTCTTTGGCTTCCACATCTAAGTGGTTAGTAGGCTCGTCCAATATTAGTATATTGGTTTCTCTATTTAGTATTTTACAAAGCCTTACCTTTGCTGCTTCTCCACCGGACAGTACTACTATTTTAGATTCTAATTGCTTTGTAGTTAATCCACATTTTGCTAGGGCAGATCTTATTTCGTATTGAGTAAATACAGGGAACTCTTTCCACACTTCTTCTATACAGGTATTATAATTAGATTCTCTTTCTTCTTGTTCAAAATATCCTATGTATTGATAATCACCTAGAGTAACATCCCCTTCCAATGGTTTTATAGCTCCTAATAAACTTTTTAATAATGTAGTTTTTCCAAGACCATTGGCTCCTACTAAGGCTACCTTTTGTCCTCTTTCCATTTTTATATTTAAAGGTTTTGTTAAAGGTGAATCATAGCCTATAACTAAATCTTTAGTCTCAAATATAACTTTTCCAGAAGCTCTAGCCTGTTTAAAATTAAATTCTGGCTTTGGTTTTTCTTTTGTAAGTTCTATTTTATCTATTTTATCTAATTTTTTTTGTCTAGATCTTGCCATACCTACGGTGGAAACTCTTGCTTTATTTTTTGCTATAAAATCTTCTAGTTTTGATATTTCTGCCTGTTGCCTTTCATAGGCTGCCTCTAGTCGTTTCTTGTTTTCCTCATAAACCCTTCTAAATTCATTATAATCCCCTACATAACGAGTAAGTCTTTTATTTTCTACATGATAAATTAAATTTATTACCTCATTTAAAAATGGTATATCATGGGATATTAAAATAAAGGCATTTTCGTAGTTTTTAAGATAACTTTTGAGCCACTCTATGTGATCTTCGTCTAAATAGTTTGTAGGCTCATCTAAAAGTAATATATCTGGATTTTCTAAAAGGAGTTTTGCTAGAAGTATTTTTGTTCTTTGTCCTCCAGATAAATCTGATACATCCTTATCCAAACCTATGTCAGCAATACCAAGTCCCCTTGCTATTTCCTCTATTTTAGCATCTATTATGTAAAAATCATTATGATCTAACATATCCTGTATAGTAGCTGTTCTATTTAGCATTTTTTCCATTTCTTCCTGGGATACCTCTCCCATTTTCATGTATAAATCATTCATTTCTTTTTCAAGATTAAATAAATAGTTAAAGGCTTCCCTCAAAACTTCTCTAATGGTTTTTCCCTTTGTAAGATTTAAATGCTGATCCATGTAGCCTATTCTTACATCCTTTGCCCATTGAATTTTACCCTCATCTGGCATTAGTTTTCCTGTTATTATATTCATAAATGTAGACTTACCCTCTCCATTAGCTCCAATAAGTCCTACATGCTCTCCCTTTAAAAGCCTAAAGGATACTTCCTCAAAAATAGCTCTGTCTCCAAATCCATGGCTAATATCCTTAACGTTTAATATACTCATATGTAAAAGTCCTCCTGAAAATATAATCTAAAATAAACTTTAATTTATAAATAAAGCCTTGTCAATAATTTATTTATAATATAGATTTAATTTCTTCTTAGCTATATTTTAAAAATTTTATTTGCATAAGTATTAAAACACAAAAATAAGAGAGCCTAAATATTTAAGATGAGGGGTAAAAAGGGATAAATAAAGGCTCTCTTATTTTTATATTACAAAACCTACAATAAACTATATAATCTAATATAGGTTTCATATTTTAGGAAATTACTTTAAACTTATAACTGATTATAGTTTCAAACCATACTGACACTGGTTTTATTTGGTGTATATTAATGAAAAAATTTGTATTTATTTCATGTTATCTAACTCTATATTTAGTATGAAGAAGTTCATGAGCTTTTTCACCATAAGGTTTACCTAAATATTCTTCATAAAGTTTCTTTATATATAGATTTTCGTGAGACTTTCTTATTTCTTTATTACTATCTTCTTTATATAGTGCTTCTGTTCTTTTTTTCAATATATTTGTATCTCCATAGATATAAGGTTGACCACCACCATCTACACAGCCTGATGGACACGCCATGATTTCGATCATATGATATTTAGACTTTCCATTTCTTATATCATTTAAAAGTTTTCTAGCATTACCTAATCCACTAGCTATAGCTACTTTAACCTCTATATCCTTTATGTTTACTGTAGCTTCTCTTATACCCTCTTCACCGCGAACTTCTATAAATTCTACATCTTTTAAAGTACCTTTAGTAACCCATTCATAGGCAGTTCTTAAGGCTGCTTCCATAACACCACCGGTAGTTCCAAAAATTACTGAAGCCCCTGTAGATTCACCTAGTGGATTATCAAATTCTTCCTCCTGTAGAGAATTAAAATCTATACCCGCTTCTACTATCATTTTAGCTAATTCTCTTGTACTTATAACAATGTCTACATCGGGAATTCCATTTCTCTTCATTTCTTCTCTTTTTGCTTCATACTTTTTAGCAAGACAAGGCATTACAGATACTACTATAATATCTTTAGGATCTACCTTCATTTTTTCTGCTAAATAACTTTTAGCTATAGCTCCAAACATTTGCTGAGGAGACTTACAACTAGATGGTATATCCATTAAATCATTAAAGTTGTGTTCAAAGAATTTTATCCATCCTGGACAACAACTTGTAAGCATTGGAAGTGTTCCGCCATGTTCTAATCTATGAATAAATTCTGAAGCTTCCTCCATAATAGTCAAGTCTGCTGCAAAATCTGTATCAAAAACTTTACTGAATCCTAATTGACGAAGAGCTGCTACCATTTTTCCTGTAACAGTTGTTCCAGGTTCTAATCCAAATTCTTCACCTAAAGCAGCTCTAATAGCTGGAGCTGTTTGTACAATAACAACTTTATCCTTTTGTGATAGAGCATCCCAAACTTTACTTGTATTATTTACTTCTGTTAAAGCCCCAGTTGGACAGACAGAAACACATTGTCCACAGAAGGTACAATTAGTATTTTTTATAGCTTCAGAAAAGGCTGGTGCTACTACAGTTTCAAAACCTCTTCCAATAGCAGATAGAGTTCCTACAGTTTGAACTTCATTACACATAGTTATGCATCTTCTACAAAGTATACATTTATCCATATCTCTAACTATGGAATAACTAGAAATATCTATAGGATACATTGAAATTTCACCTTGATATTTCATTTCTCTTATTCCCATATCTGCAGCTAATTTTTGTAGTTCACATTTTGTGTTTTTCTCACAAAGCAAACAATCTTTTGGATGATCAGATAAAAGTAATTCTACTATGGCTCTTCTAGCTTTTATAGCCCTTATGGAATTGGTTTTTACTATCATTCCTTCCCCTACAGGGGTACAACAGGCTGGCGCTAAGTTTTTTCTCCCTTCTACTTCTACTACACAGACCCTACAGGAACCAGGTTTATTTTCTGTTTTATTATCATTAAGATGAAAATTACATAGAGTTGGTATATTTATATTTAAAAGTTTTGCTGCATCTAATATAGTGGTTCCCTTCTCTACCTTAAGCTCTTTACCATTTATATTTAAAGTTACTAAACTCATTTTATTCACCTCTTTCTTCCTATTTCTTTATAATAGCCCCAACTGGACAAGCACTATAACAATTTCCACATTTAATACATTTTTCTTGATTTATAAAATGTTTTTCTTTAACTTTTCCTATTATACAGGATACTGGGCAACCTCTTGCACATTTAGTACATCCGATACATTTATCAGTAATCTCATAATGGAGTAAATTCTTACAAGTACCTGATGGACATCTTTTTTCATTAACGTGAGCTTCGTATTCATCCATAAAATATCTCATAGTACTTAGTACTGGATTTGGTGCAGTTTGTCCTAATCCACATAAGGAAGTATCCTTTATTATATGTGATAATTCATCTAATTTATTTAAATCTTCTTCTGAACCCTTCCCATTAGTTATCTTTATTAAAGTTTCTAAAAGTCTCTTATTACCGATTCTGCATGGGGTACATTTACCACAGGATTCATCCACTGTAAATTCAAGATAAAATTTTGCTATATCTACCATACAATTATCTTCATCCATAACAATCATTCCACCGGAACCCATCATAGATCCTATAGATGTTAATGATTCATAGTCTATAGGAATATCTAAAAGTGAAGCTGGAATACATCCACCTGAAGGTCCTCCTGTTTGAACAGCTTTAAATTTCTTGCCGTTTTTTATACCTCCACCTATATCATATATTATCTCTCTTAGAGTAGTCCCCATAGGAACTTCAACTAATCCAACATTATTTATTTTTCCTGCTAGGGCGAAAACTTTTGTACCATTTGATTTTTCTGTTCCTATGGATTTATACCAATCTGCCCCCCTATTTATTATGGCAGGTATATTTGCTAAAGTTTCTACATTATTTACAACTGTTGGCTTATTCCAAAGACCAGCTTCTGCTGGGAATGGTGGTTTATAAGTAGGTTCTCCTCTTTCTCCTTCTATGGAGTGTATTAATGCTGTTTCTTCCCCACATACGAAGGCTCCTGCACCATATTTTATTTCTATATTAAAGTTAAAACCGGTGCCTAAAATATTTTCTCCTAAAAGACCACACTCTTTAGCTTGATCCATAGCTATTTTTAATCTATTTACAGCTAAAGGATATTCTGCTCTTATATATATACGACCTTCGGAAGCTCCTATGGCATAGCCAGCTATGGCCATAGCTTCAATTATGCTATGAGGATCTCCTTCTAATATGGAACGATCCATAAAGGCTCCTGGATCACCCTCATCTGCATTACATATTATATATTTAACATCACTATCATACATTTTTCCAAAACTCCACTTTTTACCTGTAGAGAAGCCACCGCCGCCTCTTCCTCTAAGGCCTGAGTCAGTTATTAATTTTATTAATTCATCAGGTGTCATTTCACTTAAAACTTTTCCTAGGGCTAAGTATCCCTCTGAGCCGATACATTCTTTTATATCTTCTGGATTTATAAGTCCACAATTTCTAAGAGCAATTCTTTTTTGTTTTTTGTAAAAAGACATTTCATCTTGTCTTTTTACTTTTTCTTTAAGGGTTGGTTCTTCATAAAGTAATCTTTCTACTACTTCACCTTTTAATAAATGCTTTTCTGCTATTTCCTTAGCATCTTCTGGTTTTACTTTAACATAAAAAACATTATCTGGATTTATTTTAACTATAGGACCTTTTTCACAGAAACCAAAGCACCCTGTAATAGAAACTTTTACTTCTTCTTGGAGTCCTAATTTGTTTATTTCTTCTCTTAAATTTGCTACAATTTTATCACTGTCAGCTGATTTACACCCTGTACCGCCACAAACTAATATAAGTCTTTCACATTTTTTATTTTCTACTGCTGTTTCTTCTTCATGGGTGGTATGTCTACTTTTTAATAAATCTTTATAGTTTTTATAATAGCTTTTCAATTCTTTATAGGAATTAATTTTCTCCATAAATATCCCTCCTACGCCCCATATTCTTCCAATACTTTATCTACTTCATTTTTAGTAAAATGTCCATATACCTTATCATTAATTGTAACTACTGGAGCTAATCCACAGGCCCCTACACATCTTAAAACTTGTAATGTGAATTTGCCATCTTTAGTGGTTTCTCCAACTTTTATATTCAATTTCTTTTCAAATTGTGAAAGTACATCCCCAGCTCCCTTTACAAAGCAAGCTGTGCCCATACAGACATTTATAACATTTTCACCCTTTGGTTCTGTAGTAAAATAAGAGTAAAAAGTAATAACTCCGTAAACCTTTGAAACGGGAATATCTAGCTTTTTAGCTACAAATTCCTGCACTTCATTTGGAAGATATCCAAAAATATGTTGAGCCTTATGAAGCACTTCTATAAGGGATCCTTTCTTATTGGAGATATTGTTTATATATTCTTCTAGTTCTTTGAATTTGATATTTGCTAACTCATTGGAACACATAGGAATCCTCCCCCTTTTTGCTATTTGAAAAATCCATTTATTTTTTTATTTTATATTATAC
>OGSC01000560.1_pt1 | contig 15400 bp, 13 predicted proteins | sample 1573751 | NCBI WGS metagenome assembly OGSC01 (sample SAMN03295840, study PRJEB24534) | human gut metagenome | isolation source: fecal sample 8 from infant 5 | host: Homo sapiens | place: USA: Pittsburgh, PA | collected 2014-07
CCGCCATCATTTCAGATAAGAGCCTGTACGAAAGTACGGGCTTTTTTCTTTTATATTCTCCCGAACCAGGGGGGATGAGAACCCCCGACCGGGGTCGACAACCGGCGCAGCCGGTTGGACAGATGACGAGCCCGCGAGGAATCTGCCCGCAGGGCGAGCGAAGCGAGTCAATCCCCCCCTCACCGCCATCATTTCAGATAAGAGCCTGTACGAAAGTACGGGCTTTTTTCTTTTATACACTCCCGAACCGGGGGGATGAGAACCCCCGACCGGGGTCGACAACCGGCGCAGCCATTATTATCCTCATGTATCTGCAATAATACATATGAAGCTTTAATCATTTCGGGATGTGGGCCAGGGTAAAGAATGGAGAGGCTGTTCGACGCATACAGGCAGATATTACAGGAACTTGATGTCCGGTCATTTGACCTGCAAGAGGATCAATACTCAGGCGTGTTTTTACCTGCCCCTTTTGAAGAGTACTGGCATTCGCCGGTAAAAATCATGCTGGTTGGGCGCGAAACCGCTGGCTGGAATACGATGAATGGTAAGAACAGGATGTCACGGGTGCTGGGGCTTATACCTGGAATCACCATTGAGCAGGTGATTCAAGAGGCTGTAGACCGTTACAGGCAGCATCTTTCACTTAATAACGATGGAACCCTCAACCTCAAATCACGTAGCCGCTTCACTCAGTATTATTTCCGCCTTGCCCGTGAGTTGAATATCCCCCCTCAGTCTATCGTCTATGCCAATTTACTCGCGTGGGATTACGACAGACTAACCCCACTCACTCGCCCTGAGAATGAAGTAAAGGAAGTGATATCGGCCTCACTGCAATTGCTGGCGGTACAGATTAAACATCTGAAGCCCAATTTCATTATTTTTGCATCCGGTGCAAGGAGAACAGATTGCATCATCAAACGTTTACTGACTGAGTATTTGGATGGTTATGAGACTGTGTCCGTCACGCCCGGGAGGCTATGGGAATTTAAAACGGGTAATGCGGTAGGTTTCAGAATAGCTCATCCGAGGGCTATGCGCGGGCATCAGAAATACAGAGAGCAGGTGATTGAACGCATTAAGCAACTTTGTACTACGGACTGCTAGTGCATTACAGATAATCCAACAGGCATTCTGAGCTTATCTTCCTGGAGAAGTACCAGAAAGCAGGCGAGGTGCCCCATTCTGTTACTGGTGATAGGGACTTTTCGACATTGCAGGCCAGAGATCGCACTTCATTGCTCCCCGTGAGCACAGGGCGTGAATTTCAGGCACAAAAAAACCACCCGGAGGTGGTTTCACGACACTGCTTATTGCTTTGATTATTCTGATGTTTCCCATGGTACCCGGAGCGGGACTTGAACCCGCACAGCGCGAACGCCGAGGGATTTTAAATCCCTTGTGTCTACCGATTCCACCATCCGGGCTCGGGAAGAAAGTGGAGGCGCGTTCCGGAGTCGAACCGGACTAGACGGATTTGCAATCCGCTACATAACCGCTTTGCTAACGCGCCAGATTCTTCGGGCCTTGCAGCCAACACCCGCAACATGCCGGTGCTTTTAAACTGGAGCGGGAAACGAGACTCGAACTCGCGACCCCGACCTTGGCAAGGTCGTGCTCTACCAACTGAGCTATTCCCGCAATATCAAGTTTTGTTCTAATCACTTGATTTTCTTATCTTCTGGCGAGCTACGCTGCCGTCCGATGCGATGCATTCTACTTACCTGACGCACTGAGTCAACGATATTTTTCAAAACCCGGATCGTTTGCTGAAAATTAACGCGAAACGATCACTGTTCAAGCAAATCTCCACGAGCAGCGTTCAAATATTGCAGCATCGACCACAGTGTCAGTACCGCAGCAATCAGGAAAAGGCCAATTCCCGCCCACTCTACCCATTCGTTTGGACGCCAGAGCATCCAGACCAGTGCGGTCATTTGTGCGGTTGTTTTCACTTTACCGATCCATGAGACGGCAACACTGTTGCGTTTACCCAGCTCCGCCATCCATTCGCGCAGGGCTGAAATAATAATCTCACGGGCAATCATGGTCGCCGCCGGCAACGTCACCCACCAGGTGTGGTAATGCTCTGCTACCAGCACCATTGCGATAGCGACCATCACTTTATCTGCCACCGGGTCCAGAAATGCGCCAAAACGCGTGCTCTGGTTCCAGCGGCGCGCAAGGAAGCCGTCAAACCAGTCTGTTACTGCGGCAACCAGAAAAATCAACGCGCATGCGAACGAAGCCCATTGAAAAGGCAAGTAAAATGCCAGAACAAAAAACGGGATTAGGATGACGCGAAACAGGGTAAGCAACGTAGGGATATTAAATCGCATAATGACGGTAACTATCTGTTGTCAGTAAATTTTGACCCTATGTTGCTACAGAGCCCTTAATGTTTCAACGAGTAGTAGATCTTTTCTGCCAGACCTTGCGAGATACCCGGCACTTTTGCAATTTCCTCGATACTCGCATTCAGCAAGCCCTGCAACCCTCCCATGTACTTTAACAGTACCTGGCGACGCTTTGGACCAACGCCTTCGATAGTTTCCAGGGTGCTGGTATTCTTCACCTTTGCCCGCTTTTTACGATGCCCACTGATTGCATGATCGTGCGACTCGTCGCGAATATGCTGGATCACATGCAGCGCCGGTGAATCTGGCGGCAGACTGAACCCTTCGCCTTCGGGCTCAAAAAACAACGTCTCAAGCCCCGCTTTGCGGTCAGTACCTTTTGCCACACCCAATAGCAATGGATGATGTTTATCCCACGGGACGTCGAGTTCAGCAAAAACCGTTTTGGCCTGCCCTAACTGCCCTTTCCCGCCGTCGATCAAAATCACATCCGGAATTTTATTCTCATCAATCGCCTTCCCGTAACGACGACGCAGTACCTGATTCATTGCTGCGTAATCATCGCCGGGTGTGATACCAGTAATGTTATAGCGGCGGTATTCCGCTCGCACGGGCCCGTTGGCGTCAAATACCACACAGGAGGCCACGGTCTGCTCACCCATGGTATGGCTAATATCAAAACACTCCATGCGCTTCACTTCAGGCAGTTTCAGCAAGGCTGCCAGTGCCGTCAGGCGTTGATTGACAGTCGACTGCTGCGATAATTTCGTGCTGAGCGCCGTCGCGGCATTAGTACGCGCCAGTTTCAGATAGCGTGCACGATCGCCACGCGGTTTGGTCTGTACATTAACTTTGCGTCCGGCAAGCACCGACAATGAATCCGCTAACAGCGTTTTGTCATTGAGGTTGAAATCAAGCAGGATCTCACCCGGCAGAGTGCGCATCTGGCTCCCCTGCAAGTAAAACTGCCCGACGAAGGTTTCCACCACCTCACCAAGCTCAGTACCATTCGGCACTTTAGGGAAATAACTGCGGCTACCTAATACCTTGCCCTGCCGAATAAAGAGCACATGCACGCAGGCCATACCCGCATCGAATGCCACCCCGATCACGTCCAGATCGTCTCCGGTGTTTGAGACAAACTGTTTTTCGGTTACCCGGCGCACGGCCTGGATTTGATCGCGAATACGCGCCGCCTCTTCAAATTCCAGCGCCTGGCTGGCTTTTTCCATTCTGGCAATCAGTTTCGTGAGCACTTGGTCATCTTTACCGGCCAGGAACAGACGCACGTAATCCACTTGCTGTGCATACTCATCTTCGCTGACGAGGCCTGCCACGCAGGGGCCGAGGCAGCGGCCAATCTGGTATTGCAGACATGGGCGAGAGCGGTTGCGATAGACGCTATTTTCGCACTGGCGAACGGGGAAAATTTTTTGCAACAGTGCCAGCGTTTCCCGCACCGCATAACCGTTTGGAAACGGCCCAAAGTACTCCCCTTTGGCATGCTTCGCACCACGGTGCATCGCCAGGCGCGGATGCGTATCACCGCTCAGGAAGATAAAAGGATAGGATTTATCATCGCGCAGCAATACGTTGTAACGCGGCTGATAAAGCTTGATGTAGTTGTGTTCCAGCAATAGCGCTTCCGTCTCGGTATGCGTTACCGTGACATCAATCTGCTGGATCTGCGCAACCAGCGCCTCTGTTTTTCGCGAGGCGAGATTGCTGCGAAAATAGCTGGAAAGGCGCTTTTTAAGATCTTTTGCTTTGCCAACATAGATAACCGTGCCACCGGTGTCATACATACGGTAGACACCCGGTTTGCTGGTCACTGTTTTGAGAAAGGCTTTTGAATCGAAAACTTCATTCACTGACTTGCTAACGTCTCCGCATTGCACAGACCATGGCGAATCGCCAGGTGAGTCAGCTCCACGTCACCATGAATGTTCAATTTACTGAACATGCGATAGCGATAGCTGTTCACCGTTTTGGGGCTGAGATTCAGTTGTTCAGAGATCTCATTGACCTTCTGACCTTTAGTGATCATCAGCATAATCTGCAATTCGCGTTCAGACAAACTATCAAACGGTGAGTCAGTTTTTTCCGGTTCAATCTGGCTGAGAGCCATCTGCTGAGCGATATCAGACGCAATGTATCGCTGTCCGGAATGGACGGAGCGAATCGCATTGACAACTTCCTGCGGGGCAGCGCCTTTGCTGAGATAACCTGACGCGCCAGCTTGCATCACTTTCGCCGGAAGCGGGTTTTCTGTATGGATGGTAAGCATGATGACTTTGGTGTCGATATTCGCGCGCGCAATCTTGCGTGTGGCTTCAAGGCCGCCGATACCCGGCATGTTCATGTCCATCAACACAACGTCGACGGCATGTGCCCGGCACCATTTTACGGCATCCTCGCCGCAACAAGCTTCGCCAGAAATTTTTATGCCTTTAATATCTTCGAGAATGCGTCGTATCCCTGCGCGCACCAGTTCGTGGTCATCAACAAGAAGTACGTTGATCAATGGAATATCTCCAGAAAAGGGATGACGCTGCTGCAAGCTAATTTTCACATACTAACGGTTTTTGCTGCGTTATTGAAAGTTAAAAAATGCCACTCATTCGATTTCGGTCTCGTTTTTGGAAATTAACCTGTACATTTTGTGGAAACTTCCCCAGCCCGCGCCGCATCTGGTTTATGTGTTTAAAAGTGCTTTTCGGAAAGTTGACGGAACGCACTTTTTTATTCTGAAGGGGAAATAGAAGCGGCGCTTTGTAACAATAATTAACCATCGCTCTACCTCTATTAAACATATATTTTGCCTGCATTATTAAAAATAAATATTCGGCTAATGTTTAATTTAATAAACCAGACAGCTCGCGCACAAAACAACCACTGCTATTTTTCCCCTGCCTTGTGGTATACTCCGCCGCTTTGACATTCACCGTCACGCTAAGCACGGTAACATAACGAGGTAAATAAATGAGCACACCTGATTTTTCCACTGCTGATAATAGCCAGGAACTGGCTCAGGAAGTCTCATGCCTGAAAACGATGATCACGCTGATGCTACAGGCTATGGGGCAGGCTGATGCAGGCCGCGTCATCATTAAAATGGAAAAACAGATCGCGACGCTGGAAGATGAAGCACAGGCGGCGGTGTTCGCCAACACGGTGAAGCAGATCAAACAGGCTTATCGCCAGTAAGTGAATCGGCTGGCAGCACAAAAGCTGGCAGCCGGTATATGTCTGTCACGCAGAACGAAGATGCCGATCAGATGATTCCCGTCGCCGCCGCATAACAGGCAATCTGCGTTTTATTCGGCGCGTTGAATTTTTTCTGCATGTTCTTTTGGTGAAAATTCACCGTATTCTCTGAGATGGACAAAATCATAGCGATTTCGGCCGATGTCTTACCTTCCGCTGTCCATTTCAGAATTTCTTTCTCGCGCTTACTGAATTTCATTTCCGGCGCAATGACCATATTGTCTCCCAGTCGGGAAAGCGTGATCAGGCTCTGTTGAATCAGTGTCTGCAGGCGCAGCTCAATCTCTTCATCATGCTGTGGATGATGGAGAATACTCGAGCGAGATACGGACAAGAATCCCAGCGCATGGTTTGGCAGCATCAAACACTGCGTAATCCCTTTGCGTAATCCAAAATCCCGTGCGGTATTCCATAATTCCGGTGTCTCGTGAAATAATTTGTCATTCCACGGCAAATGCCCATGAAGGAAATTTTCGGGTTTAAGCACCGGGTCAACAGCGAAATAATTTTCGGCCTGATAATGCGCCATCCAGGCATCCGGATACGTAGTGTGTACATTGATTTTCGGGCGCGTAAACGGCACCGGATGACGGACACACAGTGCAAAAAAATCAAATTCAAGCAGCTGCGTTTGCTGCTCTAACATTGAATATACATCTTCCTTGTCCGTTATCTCCTGAAAACGTAGCAGCATATCCCTGCGCCACGAGAAAAAGTCATTATCCCGCATACTGACCGATATCACCCCTGACAATAATAATCATTATTATGGATACATTAAATTAACACATAAATCTTTTTTATAAGTGTAAAATATCGTTATTAGCGGAAATCAGTAAAAATTTTCGTGGGTTATGGAGAGCAACCAGGGCAGAAGACACTGTTTTTGGCGGGAAAATGCGAAGACGATTGGTGCCAAATATCATTATCGGCAATGCATATGATTAAATGTGCACAAATAAATTTAACTTAAGTTGATGTTAATCACCGATCCGGACAGCGAGCTGCTGCCGAATCGGTGAGTCACTACTGCATCAGAAATTTTTCCAGAAATTGCTGTGTGCGTGGTTGCTGCGGATTCGCGAATAACGACTTCGCTGGCCCCTGTTCGACAATGCGCCCCTGGTCCATAAAGATAGCCCGGTCTGCCACATCGCGCGCAAAGCTCATTTCATGGGTGACAATCACCATCGTCCGTTTTTCCTGCGCCAGTTGCCTGATGGTGTTAAGCACCTCTCCTACCAGCTCAGGATCCAACGCCGAGGTCGGTTCATCGAACAGGATGACATCCGGGCGCATCGCCAGCGCACGGGCAATCGCGACACGCTGTTGTTGTCCGCCGGATAAACGCCGCGGATAACTGGTCTCTTTACCACTTAATCCGACTTTGGCCAGCAGCTCTCGCGCACGCGCTGTCGCGTCATCTTTCGCTTCCCCTTTCACAATGACCGGGCCTTCGATGATGTTTTCCAGGACCGTACGATGTGGAAAAAGGTTGAAGTTCTGAAACACAAAACCTACATGCTGGCGCAACTGGCGAATCAGGTTTTTTTGTTGTCCCAACGGTCTTGCCGTATCGATGGTCATATTACCCACCCGTATCGTACCGCTTTCAGGCTGTTCCAGCAGATTGATACTACGCAATAACGTGGTTTTACCGGAACCGCTGGGGCCGATAATTGCCACGACTTCCCCTTGCGCCACATCAAGGTCGATGCCGTGGAGCACCGTCTGACCGTGGAATTGTTTTACCAGGTTTCTCACTTCGATGGCACTCATTTCGGATCACGCTCCTGACGGTTCAACTGGTTTTCAAAATAGTTCTGCAACGCAGAAAGCACCGTCGCCATCACCCAGTAAATCAGCGAAGCAGCCAGATACATCGTGAACACTTCCAGCGTACGCGAAGTGATCAGCTGCGCCTGACGGAACAGTTCCGGTACCTGGATCGTCGCAGCCAGCGAGGTATCTTTCACCAGACTAATAAAGCTGTTAGAGAGTGGCGGCAGGGCCACACGGGCAGCCTGCGGCAGTATTGCGCGACGTAACGTTTGCCAGGGTGTCATGCCGATACTGGCGGCGGCTTCCCACTGCCCTTTATCAATAGACGAGATCGCCGCACGCAATGTTTCCGAGGCATAGGCGGCCGTATTGAGCGATAAACCGATCATCGCCGCCGGAATCGGATCCAGTTCAATCCCAAATTGCGGCAAGCCGTAGTAGATCATGAAAAGTTGGGCAATAAGCGGCGTACCGCGAAAAATCGAGATATAGATGCGCGCCAGCCAGCGCACAGGCAGCAGTGGAGAGAGGCGCATTAACGCCAGTATAAACCCCAGCAATAGTCCAAAGAACATGCCGCCGATACTTAGTTGCAACGTAAATACCGCTCCTTTAAGCAGGAACGGTGCAGAGTCGATCACCAGTTGTAGACTTTCTTGCATTATGGTTGTTCTGCCCGATAATTAAACATGTGGGTGATAGGCAAACAGCGCCGGAGCGCCACCGGTGTGGACAAATAATATCGGGCCATCATCTTTAAAACGCTTCCGCTCTATCCCATCGAGCAGCCCTGCCATCGCCTTGCCGGTATACACCGGGTCGAGAAGAATGCCTTCCAGCCGCGCAAGCAGTTTAATAGCCTCGTTTCCTTCATCGCAAGGCTGGCCGTAGCCCGGCGCAAAATAGTCATCCCAGAGGGTAATCTCTGCGCTGGCTTTTATGTCCAGCCGTTGCGCAATCTCCTGTTGCAAGGCCACGACTTTGGGCTTTTGGTCGGCAACAGTGCGTGATACCGTCACGCCGATGAGCTCTACATCCGGGAGCAGTTGCTCCAGACCAATCGCCAGCCCGGCATGTGTTCCGGCACTGCCAGACGCTACCACGACAGAAGAGAGTCCTACCGCCCCTTCACACTGCCGGGCGATTTCAAGCGCGCTCTCTACATAACCCAGCGCACCCAGTGCGTTTGAACCACCAACAGGAATCACGTAAGGGCGGAAACCCTGCGCTTCAAGACGCGTTGCCAGCTCCTCCAGTTGGCGTGTGGGATCGGTCAGCGCGTCGCACATTTCGATTTGCGCATTGAACAGGTCCAGCAGCAGACGGTTTCCGTTGGTCAGATAGTTTTCTGCGGTTGTGCCAATCGGGTTTTCCAGCAGCGCCACACAGTGCAGCCCCAGTTTTGCCGCCACCGCCGCCGTCTGACGCACGTGGTTAGACTGAATAGCTCCTGCGGTAATCAGGGTGTCAGCCCCTTCGCGCAGCGCATCTGCGGCGAGAAATTCCAGCTTACGCAGCTTGTTACCGCCCATCGCCATGGGGGTAACATCATCGCGCTTGATAAAAATGTCACGACCGAGGAAATCAGAAAAACGCGGCAGGTATTCCAGCGGCGTCGGCGCGCCGATAAATTCCAGACGGGGAAAACGGGTGAGATTTTGTAAGGACATCGATCCTCCGGTAGCGAGATATGAATTTTTTTTATTATGCACGTATACCGCGCGTAAATAAAAAAGGCGCTAAATTTAGCGCCTTTTTCTTACGGAGAGATTACTTCGTTACATCTGCGCCGAACCATTTTTCCGATAGCGCTTTCAACGTGCCATCTTTCTGCATCTCGGCAATCGCGCCATCAATGGCTTTCAGCAGGTCTTCGTTACCTTTACGCAGTGCGACACCCGCTTCCTGACGTGAGAAGGCATCACCCGCAACGGCCAACGTATTGTTGGTTTTTTTCACCAGATCAAGCGCGGCAAGACGGTCCACCAGAATGGCGTCAATGCGGCCTACGCGCAGATCCTGATATTTTGTCGGGTCATCATCGTAAGTCCGGATATCCACACCCTGCACATTGGCGCGCAGCCACTCTTCATAGTTAGTGCCCAGGCCCACACCCACTTTTTTACCTTTCAGATCGGCAGAGGATTTGATGCTCTCTTCATTGCCTTTCTTCACCAGCGCCTGAATACCAGAGACGGTGTAAGGGGTGGAGAAATCATATTTTTTCTTACGTTCATCAGAGATCGTGACCTGGTTAATCACCACATCGATACGTTTTGAATCCAGCGATGCCAGCATGCCATCCCATTTGGTGGGTTTCAGGGCCGCTTTCACGCCCAGATGTTTCGCCAGTGCATCGGCAAATTCAACTTCAAAACCGGTAAGCTTGCCATCATCCCCCTGAAAGCTGAACGGCGGATAGGTGCCTTCCAGCCCAACCAGCAGGGTGCCACGCTCTTTAACTTTATTCAGTAAATTTTCAGCGGCGAACGTTTTGACGCTCATCCCCGCAACCAGCGCGACAGCCATAACCCCCATCAGCGCCTGACGACCCAAAAGTGCAAGTTTCATAGTGTCTCCGACCAGAAAATGAAGAGCATAACGAACGGTACCTGAATCATTTTCAGGCACCTGTGCGTTACATTTTATTCATTTTCAATATATATCAGATCGAGCACCGACAGCGATCTTTTGCGCAACGTTAAAGCGTGATTGTGCTTTAAATTGTGCGTACTTACGCAAGGCGATACGGTAATTATTGGTACTGGTGGTGGGTAACCAGGGCTCCAGATTCTCATCAGGATACCCTTCATCAAGAAGATCACGGGAGATATTAAGCTCACTTAAATGATTTCCGAGGCGGCGAAGACGAACGACGTATTCGCGCACCGTGCCATGGCTCATTTCAGTGTGATCGAACAGGAATTGTTTAAATCCAATGATATCGAAGAAATCACTTTGCTCTTTGCAATGCAGGTCACCGCAGAATCGGCAGAGCGCTACCCATTCTTTTTGCTCCTGCTGCCAGGCAGCCTCATCCAGAAGCATGTCCAGGCGTGATATTGCAATTTTGTTCACAATTTCGCCTCGACGCACCAGGGTGATGCGGTCGAGTAATTTGTGACAATGTGCGCAATGCGTTTGGCTGTGTTTAAAGTCTTTTAAATAGCGGCTTAATGGCCGTCTTTTAGGTTGCTGCACCGTCATGATAACTCCTGGTTGTCAATGCGTTGTGCGGCATCTTTCAGGGGCGATCCAGTACAGATAGTCTCACCAACCTATAACTTACCCAGCTTTGTACGTAAACGCTTAATAGCCTGACTATGCAATTGGCTAACCCGAGATTCTCCGACGTCAAGAACAGCGCCAATCTCTTTGAGATTAAGCTCTTCCTGATAATAAAGCGTCAGAACCAGTTGTTCGCGCTCCGGTAAGGATTCAATTGCTTCCATTACACGGTGACGCAAATTACTTTCCATTAACTGGAATAACGGGTTTTCCTGTTGATGATCGTCAGTCACAACTTCGATACTGTCACCATGCTCTTCTCGCCATTCGTCATAGGAGAAAAGCTGGCTATTATTGGTATCAAGCAGCATCTGACGGTATTCTTCAACCGGAACACCGAGGCGTTGAGCGACTTCTGTTTCGGTCGCATTACGTCCCAGCTCTTGCTCAAGTTGCCCTATAGCCTGTGCTACTTCGCGAGCGTTACGCCGGACACTGCGCGGTACCCAATCACGGCTGCGCAATTCATCCAGCATAGCCCCACGAATGCGTTGCACTGCGTAAGTGGTAAATGCCGTTCCTTGCAGAGCGTCGTATCGGTCAACTGCATTCAGTAACCCGATCCCGCCCGCCTGTAGCAGATCGTCCAGTTCCACACTCGCCGGCAAACGCACCTGCAGGCGCAATGCTTCGTGACGCACCAGCGGGACATAACGCTGCCACAGCGAGTGTTTATCCATTACACCTTCAGCGGTATACAGTGAATTCACGATAAACAGCCCTGCGTTAGTTTGAGTTATCGGCATGATTATCCGATTCTGTAGCACTTTTAATCGGATGAATAGTGGGTGAAATGGGGGGTTATTTGCAGGGTTGTATCTTACATCAACGGTAGAGAAGCCTGGCAGTTGATGTAAGATACTAAAATAATTTCAATACTTATTTAACGTCGTAAATTTCACCAACACTAAAGCTTTCAGGTTTCTCTCCTCTACAGTAAGTTTGCCAGCAACGGCTCAGCATTTCCCCAACGTATTCGCCAATGAGTTCCTTCTGATTATGTTTTATCTCCATGCTGCCTCTCAGCTCAAGGCGAATGCGATTTAATTCCTCGAGCCTTCCGGTCCAGCTTACGGCTTTGGCAATATAATCTTCTTTATTATTAGCAACAAAGCCGGGAAGCCCCAAAGAGTACATGATAGAAGCTCCTTGTCTTGACACCAACGTTTCCCCAGATAACGAAATAGTTGGTACCCCCATCCACGCGGCATGATTCGTGACGGTTCCGCCAGTAAATGGGAAAGTATCCAATAAGAGGTCGACTTCATGATGAGCCTTCAAATAACTCTGCATGTCTGTAGACTCACGCAAAATAATCCGCTTATCCTCAATGCCTCTGGATGCTAATTTCTCTCTCAGTGCAGGCCATGTCACCATTGCAATGTTAGAAATAATCATTCGGGAATCTGGAACTGACAAAATTATCTCAGCCCAGGCATCCAGAACTCTGTCATTGATTTTATTTGGTCTGTTAAAGCTACCAAATGTAAAATAGCCGTTTTTCAAAGCGGGTAGCTCGTTGACTTCCACATTGCCGGAATCGTTACCAAAGTTTCTTGGTAGTGAAAGATAAATCATTTTTTCAGTAAACTGGGCTTCTAGAGCAGGATCTTTAGGAACGGGGAAAATGGTCGCGTAATAATCTACAGTAGGCAATCCCGTTGTTGCATGATAGCCAACCCACGATATTTGTACCGGTGCTGGTTTCAAGGCAAACGCAAGTAGACGGCTATGCGCAGTATGACCGGCTAGATCAATAAGTATGTCAATCTCATCAGCTTTTACCATTTCGGCAAATTCTATCGTGCTGATGTGCTGAATTTCTCGCCATTCACAGGCTGTACTTTCATAGTAATCCGTTCCGCTATTGCGCGCATATGATGGGGCACTATTATATGCAATGATCTCAAATTTTTCTCGATCCAGCGACGCCCATACGGGGCGAAAGAAAAAGTCTACAGGGTGATGGGCGCGAAAGTCCCCTGAAACAAAACCAATGCGCAATTTTCGATGGGGATCGCGATTTACTGGTTGATAACCTGTAAATTTTTGCTGACTGGCCCAATGCATGGCGCCTGCCGCATAACCTCGATGGTATTCCATGATCTCTTCAAGCGTTGCTGATTCGCTATGGGTAAGTATAAAAGCAAGCCCACCCATATTGCCAAAATCAGCCAATGGGTGCTTGATAGATTGCTTAAGAAATTTTATCCCTTCGTCCGTTTTCGCCTGCTCACACAAGCAACTACCTAATAATCCAATCATCTGTTTACTATTTGGCACCAATTTCACGCCTTGGCGGGCACAGTATTCTGCACGTTCGTAAGTTTTGCTCTCTTTATGCAAAGTGCCAAGTAAAAACCAGTCCGGACCGCTAGTTCTATCGCAACGTAATATTGCTCGCGCAAGCCGCCCTGCCTGCCATGACATGCGGTATTCATACAGTGCCATTGCCAGTTCAGAATAAATAAAAAGGCTGGTCGAGTTAAAAGACAGCATTCTAGCCAATGATAAAATGGTCGAAGGATAATCTGCTACACGTTTATAGAAACGCACTAAGTAATAATTCCCGTTAAAAGACGTAAGTAAGTCAGGTAATTTTTCAACCACTAACTCTCTCGCCTTTGTATTATCACCACTAATGATCAATTTGTTAATAGGGATAAGCAGATCGGAAGAGACCTCTTCAATAGAATCGTCTTGTGAATTAATTTGCTCTTCACGCTCAATTTTTTCATAATCTGGTGAATAATACCCTCCAGCAGAATTATCACTCGAAAAAATCAGTAATGAACATGCTATGCGCCCAACCTCAGTAAGCGGAGCCAATCTTGCTCGTTGCTGATAATATCGTTTCCAACCGAGAATAGATGCGTTAAGTAGGCCTTTGAATACAAGGTTATCAACAAGGTTCAGATTATCAATGCTGAGTACTGGAATATCAGAAAGCAGAAAATCTCGTTCATCATCAGAGATATTTACTTTTTCATACCACAGGTTAATGACCTTATCATTTCCCAGCGCGCTGATAAGCTGTTTTTGGATAGAAACGGGCGTAATCAATTGGTGAGACTGGCATTTCGCCATAGCCTCTCGTTGAAAATGCAGTCCACTAATGCCTTTTTTGAAAAGAGCTTTTAAAGCTAAAAGAACTTTTTGTTCATGCAAATTTTCGCCCGGTAATTCCGGGTCATCATCCGGGAGACGCGTCTGAAAGACTAATTGTTCAAAACTGACACTCAATGGCCAGGCCTCCCCAAGCACATCAAGGATTCCCAAGGTTGTTATATCATCCGTACCGACAGGAACGCCATCATGGCCTGCAAGTTGGTTAGGATTATGGCGAATATCAAGGCTTTGTCGACGAAAACTACCGGCCCATTGCATTTGGGCAAGTCGCTCATAATCCACATTTTCAAACACCCTCTTGCCTGCTTTTGTTAGCAGGCTAAAGCGCCGGGAACGGTTTATCGCAATATCAAGATATTGCTGTGCCAGAATCTTATTATTACCCTGGCACATTTCTAGCCATAACTCAGCCGCGTCTTTATTATAATAATCAATATGTTCAGTGGCTGGTCGCAAATCCCCGACATAAATCAGGCCAGCTTGTTCAACCCGCCCATTGAACTCAATGAAATAGCTACTTTCATTGTGGGTACTGAGATAATGATGAGCAAACAAGGTGTCGGAAAGCCCCTCTGCCTGTTCATTAAGACCAGCGTAAAACTTGTTGCCAGAATTATGTTTGTCCGTCATATCTTGCAGCCAGGAGAGCATTTTTCTGCCTTGCGTCACTTGCTGCTGCAACGTATCTGCCGAACCACCATGTATTTGGACGGCATCACGCACAGACTCCATCAGTTTTGCTCCAGGCTGGCATAACCAGTCCATGGCAATAACACCTTTTGTACTGAGCCGTTGCTGGCAAGAAAAAAGCAGGGTATCTGTCAGCTCATTCGAAAGGAGTGAGAAGCTGTTTTGTAGAATAATATAATCAAAAAGACCTAACTCGCTTTCAAGAAATTCAGCAAGCGAGCAGGAAAACAATTGTAAATCAGAGCCAGCGAGAGAAGTTATATCTTGTTGTTTACTCTCATACTGTTCTGATTCAAGTTCAATACCGACAACCCGGGCATGAGGATAATTCAAAGAAAACGGCAACAATTCCTTACCGTCTTTACACCCCAGCATCAGGATGGATGCATGATCCATCTCAACGGTATCAATCCCGTACAGCCACGCTGTAGCCCGGATATTCTCAATAGAGCTGTAGATTCGTCGCGAACCGGAAGGTTGAATTTCACGCGGTTTTTCCTGATTTACTGTACTGGTCATATAAAGGTGCCTCATCATTAGATATACCTCAACATAACAAAAATGACCGAAATCAATTCAGTAAGTAGCTTCGTTTTATGGGTGCTTATTCTTCATTTTGACTCAGAGATACGCTGCAAGAGGGCCCTGATTTACAGAGCATAATAGTGTTGGGTTATCAGGACGAAAAATCACACAAAAGTGGCTGCAATTCGCCATCCAGCGTAGCTGGTCTTAATTTGTTCACTGAATCGCCACGGGTTTAACAGACACCTCAGAGTCATTTAAGATGGCTTAAAGAGAGGTGCCCATGAGCGGTAAGCGTTATCCCGAAGAGTTTAAAACTGAAGCAGTCAAACAGGTTGTTGATCGCGGTTATTCTGTTG
>OGSC01000565.1_pt1 | contig 15229 bp, 12 predicted proteins | sample 1573751 | NCBI WGS metagenome assembly OGSC01 (sample SAMN03295840, study PRJEB24534) | human gut metagenome | isolation source: fecal sample 8 from infant 5 | host: Homo sapiens | place: USA: Pittsburgh, PA | collected 2014-07
AACAATTTTTATAAAATATATAAAAATGTTCGATAAAACTCTTTGTTTTTTAATAAATTATGGGTATAATATTAAGTAGATTACTTTGGAATGAGGTGCGGAATTATGAAAAATGATATTGAAATAGCACAAAGTGCTAAAATGGAGCCAATAATAAATATTGCTAAAAAAATAGGTCTTGGAGAAGATGATATTGAGCTTTATGGAAAATATAAATGTAAGATATCTTTAGATGCAATAAAAAAACTAGAAAATAATAAGGATGGTAAGCTTGTTTTAGTTACAGCTATAAATCCAACGCCAGCAGGAGAGGGAAAATCTACTGTTACAGTAGGATTAGGACAAGCGTTAAATAAAATAGGAAAAAATACCGTTATAGCCTTAAGAGAGCCATCATTAGGCCCTGTATTTGGAATAAAAGGTGGAGCAGCTGGTGGTGGATATGCTCAAGTAGTTCCTATGGAAGATATAAATCTTCATTTTACAGGGGATATGCATGCAATAACTTCAGCTAATAATCTTTTATGTGCAGCTATAGATAACCATATTCATCAAGGTAATTTATTAAGAATAGATTCAAGAAGAATTGTATTTAAAAGAGTTATGGATATGAATGATAGAGCCTTAAGAAATATAGTTGTTGGAATGGGTGGTAAAATAAACGGATTCTTAAGAGAAGATGGATTTATGATCACTGTTGCATCAGAAATAATGGCTATATTATGTATGGCTAGTGATTTAGAAGACTTAAAAGAGAGAATGGGAAATATTTTAATTGCATATAACTTAGATGGAGAGCCTGTTTATGCTAAGGAATTAGAAGTTCAAGGAGCTATGGCTTTACTTATGAAAGATGCCATAAAACCTAACCTTGTTCAAACTTTAGAAAATACTCCAGCAATAATTCATGGAGGCCCATTTGCCAATATAGCTCATGGATGTAATTCAATAATAGCAACTAAGACAGCTTTAAAAATGAGTGATATAACTATAACAGAGGCTGGCTTTGGAGCAGATTTAGGTGCAGAAAAATTCTTAGATATAAAATGTAGATACGGAAATTTAAATCCTGATTGTGTAGTTTTAGTAGCTACTATAAGAGCTTTAAAACATCACGGTGGCGTAAAGAAAGATGAATTAAACATATCAAATGTAGATGCTTTAAATAAAGGAATGAAAAACCTAGAAAAGCAAATAGAAAATATAAAAGCTTATGGAGTACCAGTTGTTGTTGCTATAAATAAGTTTATAACTGATTCAGATGAAGAGGTTAAAGCTATAGAAGACTTCTGCAAAAATATAGGAGTAGAAGTTAGCTTAACAGAAGTATGGGAAAAAGGTGGAGAAGGCGGAATTGATTTAGCTAATAAAGTTATAAAAACAATGGAAACTGAGCCTTCAAACTTTAAGATGATTTACGATTCAGAAGAATCAATAAAGGATAAAATATTAAAAATAGTTCAAACTATATATGGCGGAAAAGGAGTAAACTATACTCCTCAAGCTCTTAAACAAATAGCTGAAATTGAGAAATTTAATTTAGATAAGCTTCCAATATGTATGGCTAAGACACAGTATTCATTATCAGATAATCCAAGTCTTTTAGGAAGACCTGAAAACTTTGATATAACTGTTAAAGAGGTTAGAGTTTCAAATGGAGCTGGATTCATAGTTGTTTTAACAGGGGATGTTATGACAATGCCAGGGTTACCTAAAGTTCCTGCTGCTAATAGAATGGATATAAAAGACAATGGAGAAATAGTAGGATTATTCTAAATGTTTAGATAATTTTGAGGCTTATATGACACTGTTAAAAAAATAGTCATATAAGCCTTTTTTTATTTAAAAACTAGTAATTGTAATTGCTTGACAAATGTATAGTAGTTGTTAAAATTAATATTGTTATATAAAGGGTACATGGTATTTTCCGGACAGCTTTATTAGCTGTCTTTAATTATATTAAGGTGGTGTAAAACACATGATTTTATTAATAGATGTAGGTAATACAAATATAGTTTTAGGGATTCATGATAATGAAAAATACATAGCATCATGGAGAATATCTACAGATTCTAAGAAAACATCAGATGAATATTCAATACAAGTTATGCAACTATTTAATCAAGCAAAATTAAATCCAGAAGAGGTTGAAGGAATAATAATTTCTTCAGTAGTTCCTAATATAATGCATTCTTTAGAAAACATGGTTAGAAAATGTTTCTGCAAAGAACCTATTGTAGTAGGGCCTGGAATAAAAACTGGAATTAATATAAAATATGATAATCCTAAAGAGGTTGGAGCAGATAGAATAGTAAATGCTGTAGCTGCTTTTGAAAAGCATAAAAAACCTATGATAATAATAGATTTTGGAACAGCAACAACATTCTGTGCCATTACTGAAAAGGGAGATTATTTAGGTGGAAATATATGTCCTGGAATTCAAATTTCAGCAGATGCTTTATTTGAGAGAGCAGCAAAGCTTCCAAGAATAGAACTTGAAAAACCAAAGAGTGTAATTTGTAAAAATACAGTTACAAGTATGCAAGCTGGAATAATTTATGGATATATTGGAAAAGTTGAATATATAGTTAAACGTATGAAAAAGGAAATGATGGACTTAGGAGAAAAGGAACCATTTGTATTAGCTACAGGAGGGCTAGCTAAACTTGTTTATAGCGAAACGGATGTAATTGATGAAGTAGATCGTAAATTAACTTTAGAAGGGCTTAAGATTCTTTACGAAAAAAACAAGGAGTAGAAAGTAATGAAAATATCAAACATAGTTTTAGAAAATAATGTTTTCTTAGCACCTATGGCAGGGGTTACAGATATATCTTTTAGGGGATTATGTAAAGAGATGGGTGCAGGAATTGTTTGCACTGAAATGGTTAGTGCAAAGGCATTGTACTATGGGAGTGAAAATACAAAAGAATTAATGAGAATTGCAGATGAAGAAAAACCGGTATCTTGTCAGATGTTTGGAAATGATCCAGAGATAATGGCTTATGTCACTGAGAAGCATTTTAATACAAATGATGATATATGTATAATAGATGTTAACATGGGATGTCCTGCACCTAAGATAGTAAAAAATGGTGAAGGTTCAGCCTTAATGAAAAATCCTAAATTAGCTTATGAGATCATGAGTAGCATAAAAAAAGTTGCAACAAAGCCTGTAACAGTTAAGTTTAGAATGGGTTTTGATGAAGAAAATATAAATGCTGTTGAGTTTGCTAAAATCATGGAAGAAGCAGGAGTAGATGCCATTGCTGTACATGGAAGAACTAGGGCTCAAATGTATGAAGGAAAAGCTAACTGGGATATAATAAGACAAGTAAAGGAAGCAGTTAATATTCCTGTTATAGGAAATGGAGATGTATTTACTGCGGAGGATGCTTTAAGTCTTAAAAATCAAACTAACTGTGATGGAATTATGGTTGCAAGAGGAAGTATGGGAAACCCATGGATCTTCAAGCAAATAGTTCAGAAATTAAATGGAGAAGAGGTTTATATGCCTACTCCAGAAGAAAAAATAGATATGTGTATAAGACACTATAATTTATCACTTAAATATGATGGAGAGTATAAGGCTGTAAGAGAAATGAGAAAACATGCAGCTTGGTATATAAAAGGATTAAATAATTGTACTGAAGTTAAGAATAGGCTTAATTTAGAAGCTGATCCAGAGAAGATTATGGGTATCCTTAATGAGTATAAAGAATATTTAATGAAAAATGATTTATAATATTTATCATAAATGGGGATATAACTGGATATAATAAAGCATCAGTAAAATATTAGATGTTTAATTTATACAAATAAAGGTGAGAATTAAAGCTAAATAATGATTTTTTATTTAGTGTATTCTATCTTATATAATATATAGTTTGACATAATAATCTTTAGGAATTATAATAATTTGAATAATTAGGCTTAATAATCTTAAAGTTTTTATGAATTGTATATTAACAGGTTAAGTTTAAATATGATATTATAATAATATGTTCAAAGGGGAGAAAGAAAATGAGCGAAAAGAAACATATAATGACATATGAAGGTGTTAAAAAATTAGAAGATGAATTAGAATATCTTAAAACAGTAAAAAGAAAAGAAATAACTGAAAAGATAAAAGTTGCTTTAGGATACGGAGATTTAAGTGAGAACTCAGAATATGATGAAGCTAAAAATGAGCAAGCTTTCACTGAGGAAGAATAATTCAGTTAGAAAACATGCTTAAAAATGCTGTTGTTGTTGATGAGTCAGAAATATCAACAGATATAGTTACAGTTGGATCAATCGTTAAGGTTATGGACTTTGATTTTGATGAAGAAGTTGAGTATTCAATAGTTGGTTCAGCAGAAGCAGATCCAATGAACTTTAAGATATCAAATGAATCACCAGTTGGTGAAGGGTTAATGGGTAAAAAAGTTGGAGATGTTGTAGAGATAGAAGTACCAGGAGGAACTACTAAGTTCGAAGTTCTTGGAATAAGAAGATAGATAATATAGATGGAGGGATTTTTAAATGTCAAATGAGGAAATAAATATTCACGAAGCAGAAGAACAATTAAGTGAACAAGAGATGTTAAGAAGACAAAAGCTTGTTGAATTACAAGAAGCTGGTAAGGACCCATTTGATGTATACAAGGTAGAGAGAACACACTCTTCTGCTGATGTAAAAGATAATTTTGAAGAGTTAGAAGGTAAAGAAGTAAAAGTTGCTGGAAGACTTATGTCAAAAAGAGGTCAAGGTAAAGTAGTATTCGCTGATTTAGCAGATTTACCAGGAAAAATTCAATTATTTATTAAGATTGATAACGTTGGAGAGGAAGCTTTAAAGGAATTTAAAACTTTCGATTTAGGTGACTGGGTTGCTGCAACTGGAGAAGTATTTAAAACAAAAATGGGTGAAGTTTCAGTAAAAGTAACTTCATTTGAATTAATCTGTAAATCTTTAAAACCATTACCAGAAAAATGGCATGGTTTAAAAGACCCAGACTTAAGATACAGACAAAGAGAAGTTGATATAATAACAAACCCAGAAGTTAAAGATACTTTTATTAAGAGATCACAAATAGTAAAAGCAATAAGAGAATTCTTAGATAATAGAGGATTCTTAGAGGTTGACACACCAATTCTTTCACCGATAGCTGGTGGAGCTGCTGCTAGACCTTTCATAACTCACCACAATGCTTTAGATATAGATATGTATTTAAGAATTGCTACTGAGTTATACTTAAAGAGATTAATAGTTGCTGGATTTGAAAAAGTTTATGAAATGGGTAAAAACTTCAGAAATGAAGGGGTTTCAGTAAGACATAATCCAGAATTCACTGCTATAGAGTTATATGAAGCATATGCTGATTACAATGACATGATGGAAATCATGGAAAACATGATTGCTTATGTTTGTGAGAAAGTAAATGGATCAACTAAAGTTACTTATGAAGGAACTGAAATAGACTTCACACCACCATGGAGAAGAATTACTATGGTTGATGCAGTTAAAGAATTTGCTGGTATAGATTTCAACGAAATTAAGAGTGATGAAGAAGCTCAAGCTATAGCTAAAGAGAAAAACTTAGAATTCCCTAAACCATTAGATAAGGTTACTAAAGGTGAAGTTCTAAATATGTTATTTGAAGAATATGGTGAAGATAAATTAATCCAACCTACTTTCTTAGTAGATTATCCAGTAGAAATTTCACCTCTTACTAAAAAGAAAAGAGGAAACGAAATGTTTACTGAAAGATTTGAAGGATTTGTATATGGTAGAGAAGTATGTAACGCATACTCAGAGCTTAACGATCCAATAGTTCAAAGAGAAAGATTTGAACAACAAGCTAGAGAAAGAGAATACGGAGATGATGAAGCATACATGTTAGATGAAGAATTCATGAGTGCTTTAGAAACTGGTATGCCTCCAACAGGTGGATTAGGAATAGGAATAGACAGAATGATAATGTTCTTAACTGACTCTTCATCAATAAGAGACGTTATATTATTCCCAACAATGAAACCACAAAAATAGTTTATATAAAGTAGAAGTTTACTAAAAAGTAGACTTCTATTTTTTTATTTTATTTGAAGAGAAAAAGCTTAAAAAAATTCTAGATTATTTTTAAAATCTACTTAAAAAAACTATTGTATTTTATTTGAAATATGATATAATAAATTTGTAAATGTTCCTCGGTAGCTCAATGGTGGAGCACTCGGCTGTTAACCGATAGGTTGGAGGTTCGAGTCCTCTCCGAGGAGCCATTTTTTTTATCTAAAATTAATTAAGAAAGAATTTATAAATATATAAGCTTTTGTATGTTTATAAATTCTTTTTTTATTGACATATAATTTAGTTTTGATAAAATTAAGAGTATAACTAAATATGTACTATGATGAAGAAGAGTAATTTTAAAATCTTTTTTAGAGAGATAACGGTTGGTGAAAGTTATTAAAGGTTTAAAATGAAGGGAGCTTTTGAGTACAATTATTTTGAGAGATGAGCTTTTGCTAAAAAGGGTGGAACCGCGGAATTTTATTTCGTCCCTTTGAATGTAATGGCTTTTTTTATTTATATAAAGCCCTTAGGCTGTTAATCTAGATGAGTATTTCTAGCAGTGAATAAAACTGTTAGAAATATTTCTCAAGGAAGTTTAAAGTTCTTTATAAAGTGAAGAATTAATATAAAATAAGTTATTTAATATAAATGGAGGTAATTGTAATGGCAGTAGAAAAAACTATGGATAAAATAGTAGCCTTATGTAAAAACAGAGGATTTATATTCCCAGGTTCAGAAATATACGGTGGACTTGCAAACTCATGGGATTACGGCCCACTAGGAGTTGAATTCAAAAATAACGTAAAAAGAGCTTGGTGGAAAAAGTTTGTTCAAGAGAGCAAATATAATGTTGGATTAGATTCAGCTATATTAATGAATAGAGAAGTTTGGGTTGCATCAGGACACGTTGGTGGATTCTCAGATCCTCTAATGGATTGTAAAGAATGTAAAGCTAGATTCAGAGCAGATAAATTAGTTGAAGATCATATGACTGCAAACGGAGCAGAAGTTGCTACAGCTGATGGATGGAGCAATGAAGAGTTAATGGACTACATAACTAAGAATAACATAGTTTGTCCAAAATGTGGAAAATTAAACTACACAGATATAAGAAAGTTCAACTTAATGTTTAAAACTTTCCAAGGAATAACTGAAGACAGTAAAAACGAAGTATATTTAAGACCAGAAACTGCTCAAGGTATATTCGTAAACTTTAAATCAGTACAAAGAACTACAAGAAAGAAAGTACCATTTGGTATAGCTCAAATTGGTAAATCTTTCAGAAACGAAATAACTCCAGGTAACTTCACTTTCAGAACTAGAGAGTTCGAACAAATGGAGCTTGAGTTCTTCTGTAAACCAGGAACTGATTTAGAATGGTTCAACTTCTGGAAAGATAGTTGTTGGAACTTCCTATTAAACTTAGGAATGAAAGAAGAAAACATAAGAATGAGAGATCATGGAGAAGAAGAATTAAGCTTCTACTCAAATGCTACTTCAGATATAGAATACTTATTCCCATTTGGATGGGGAGAACTTTGGGGAATAGCTGATAGAACAGACTATGACTTAAATAAGCATGCTGAACACTCAGGTCAAGACATGACTTACTTAGACCCAACAACAAATGAAAAATATGTACCATATGTTATAGAGCCATCATTAGGAGCAGACAGGGTTGCATTAGCATTCTTAGTTGAAGCTTATGATGAGGAAGAATTAGAAGGAGCTAATGGAAAAGTAGATGTAAGAACAGTTATGCACTTACACCCAGCTTTAGCACCATTTAAGGCTGCTATATTACCACTTTCTAAGAAATTATCAGAAAAAGCTGATGAAGTATATGCAGAACTTAGCAAACACTTCAATGTTGATTATGATGAAACAGGAAGTATCGGTAAGAGATATAGAAGACAAGATGAAATAGGAACTCCATTCTGTATAACAGTTGACTTCGATACTTTAGAAGATGGATGTGTAACTGTAAGAGACAGAGATAACATGGAACAACAAAGAGTTAAAATAGAAGATGTAAGAGCTATAATAGAAAAGAGCTTAGAATTCTAGTTTAAAAGTAAAAATAAAAACTTATAAATATATTCCACATATATTTATAAGTTTTTTTTATTTATGATTTTAAAGTACTAAAGGACATAGTTATGAATTTTGTTTTACAATTACGGACAAATGTATTTTTCGTGATATAATTTTATATGAAATTTATTAAAATGCTTTAAGGGAGACTAAAATATTATGATAAATGAAAAAAGAGTTTTAGAAAGTTTTTTAGATTATATCCAAATAGATAGCGAAACTTATGAAGAAGGTAATTTTGCTAAAAGATTAGAAAAGGATTTAATGGAAGCTGGATTAGAAGTTGAATTTGATAACAGTGGAGAAAAAATAGGTTCAAATACAGGAAACTTAATAGCTAAATTAAAAGGTAATGTAGAAGGAGAAACTATTCTTTTTGCATGTCATATGGATACTGTTAAACCTGGTAAAGGAATAAAGCCAATAATAAAAGATGGAGTTATATATAGTGATGGGACAACTATATTAGGTGGAGACGATAAAGGTGGAATAGCTGCTATAGTTGAAGCTTTAAGAGTAATAAAAGAAAACAACATAGACCATGCTAATATAGAAGTTGTATTTACAATAGCTGAAGAAACAGGTCTTTTAGGAGCTAAAAATTTAGATTATTCAAAAATAAGTGCAAAAAAAGCATTCCTTTTTGATACAAGTGGAGACCCAGGATTTATAACTACAATAGGACCTGCTCATGATACTTTAAAGGTTACTATAAAGGGAAAACCTGCACATGCTGGAGTTTCACCTGAAGATGGAATAAGTGCAATTTCCATAGCTTCAGATGCTATAGCAAACATGAAACTTTTAAGAGTAGATAAAGATACTACTGCTAATATAGGAAAAATTTCAGGAGGAGTTGCTAATAATGTAGTTTGTCCTGAAGTAATAATAGATGCGGAAGCAAGAAGTACCGTTACAGAAAAATTAGATGCTCAAACAAAACATATGGTAGAAACTTTTAAAGCTTCTGCTGAAAAATTTGGTGGAGAAGTTAATATAGAAGTAAATAGAATGTATGGTGCTTTTGTTATAGATGATAATGAAGATATAGTTTTACATGCAAAGAGAGCATTTAAAAAGTTGGGAATAAATGGAGAAACTAAAGCCTCAGGTGGTGGAAGTGATACAAATATATTTAACTGTAATGGAATAAAGGCTGTCAATCTTTCAAGTGGTGAAAGAAAGCCTCATACTTTAGAGGAACATATGAAAATTGAAGATTTAGGAACAATATCAAAAGTGGTTCTTGAATTAGTTAAAGAAAGTATAAATAAATAATTTTAATTTTAAGGATGAAGAATTTTCTTCATCCTTTTTCATAAGTTTTTAAAGTATATATTTATTTTGAAGGATTTAAAAAATTAATTATAATCAATAATATTTTAAAATAGATAAATTTATGAAAATAAGTGGTATTATATATAATAATTATTTTTATTTGGGAGGTTGCTATGAGTATGAGTTTTTTAAATAAAGGAGATAAAATAGGGATAATAAGTTGTTCAAATGGACTTAGCATAAAAAATAAAAACATAATAGAGGAATTAAAACTTAATTTAAAAAGTTTATATATAGATATGGTTGAAGGAGATACACTATATGCAAAAGAATATAATCTTTTTAGTGGGACAGGAGAAGAAAAAGCTAGAGCCTTAGAAAAATTATTCTTAGATAAAGATATAAAAATGATTTTTGATATTTCTGGTGGAGACTTAGCTAATGAAGTCCTAGATTTTTTAGACTTTAATTTAATAAAAGAAAATCCTAAACCTTTCTTTGGATATAGTGATTTAACAGTATTGCTTAATGCTATATATTCTCAGTGTGATATAACCACTTATAATTATCAATTAAGAAATTTAATTGGTAAATTTAAAGAAGAGCAAATGCAAAATTTTAAGGCTTCTTTTATAGAAGGAAAAGAAGATATATTTAACTTAGATTATAAATGGATAAATGGAAGTTATCTTGAAGGAATAGTTGTTGGTGGTAATATAAGATGTTTATTAAAATTAGCAGGTACAAAATATATGCCTAATTTTAAAGATAAAATATTATTTTTAGAAAGTTTTAGTGGAAATTCAGCTAAGATGGTAACCTATATAACTCAATATAAAAACTTAGGTGTTTTTAATGAGGTAAAAGGAATAATATTAGGTGAGTTTACTGAAATGGAAAGAGAGAATTTAAAGCCTGATATAGTAGAAATATTAAAGAGAGTTATAGGAGAAATTAATATTCCAATATTAAAAACAAGAGACCTTGGACATGGTGCAGATGCTAAATGTATTCCTATAGGAAAATATTTAATCTTTAAATAAATGACTTTATTAAATTATTTTGATAATATATTATATTATGAAACAATGAAGAATTTTTATAGGTTGTTAAGAAATCAGGGGGTTTATTAAAAATGACAGTAAATGAGCAAAACTTAAAAGAAGAAGCTTTAAGATGCTTAATGTGCAAAAATCCAAGATGCAAGGCTAATTGCCCAATAAGTACACCTATTCCAGAGGTAATAGGATTATTTAAAGAAGATAAAATAAAAGAGGCTGGGAAAATTTTATTTGAAAACAATCCTTTATCAGTAGTTTGTTCCATAGTATGTCCTCATGAAAATCAATGTAAGGGGAATTGTATAAAAGGAATAAAGGAAACACCAGTAAACTTTAGTGAAATAGAGAGAGAAATATCAGAAGAGTTTTTAGATAATCTAGAACTTACTCAAGATACTATTTTAGAAGATAAAATTGCTATAATAGGTGGAGGTCCTGCGGGAATAACAGCTGCATTTATATTAGCTAAAAAGGGATATCAAGTAACAATATTTGATGAAAATGATAAAATTGGTGGAGTATTAAGATATGGAATACCAGAATTTAGACTTTCTAGAGATATAATAGATAAATATGAAGAGGCACTTCTTAAGTTAAATGTTAAAATAAGACCTAACACTTTAATAGGAACAGTTATAACTTTAGATATGTTAAAAAGTGATGGTTATAAAGCGATATTTATAGCAACTGGAGTTTGGAATCCTAAGACTTTAAATGTTAAGGGAGAAACTTTAGGCAATGTTCACTATGCTATAGATTATTTAAAAGCACCAAAATCATATAATCTTGGAGAGAGAGTAGTTGTAATTGGGGCTGGAAATGTTGCAATGGATGCTGCTAGAACTGCGAAGAGAAATGGTGCAGATACATATGTGCTTTATAGAAAAAGCTTTGAAGATATGCCAGCTACTAAGGTTGAAATAGAAGAGGCTAAGGAAGATGGCGTAAAATTTGAACTTTATAAGTCTCCTTTAGAGATTTATGAGGATGGAGTAAAATACATACAAACAGAGAGAGTAATTTCTGAGGATGGAAGAGTATCATTTAAAACCTTAGAAGGTAGTGAAGGTGTGTTTAAATGCGATTCAATAATAGTTGCTATAAGTCAGGCTCCTAGAACTAATATAGTATCTAGTAGTAGAGATCTTTCAACAGATAAATATGGCTTAGTAGTAACTGACGAAAAGGGAATAACAACACTTAATGGGGTTTTTGCTTCAGGAGATGTGGTAAGTGGGCCTAAGACTGTAGTTGAGGCAGTTGCAAATAGTAAAAAGGTTGCTCATGCTATAGATGAATTTTGTAAAAATAATTAAAAAGTAATTAATTTTAATATTGAATTAAATAATTCATAAGGCTGTAGGAAGTTTATATAAAATAAATTTTCCTACAGTTTTTTTATGTAATTAAAAGAGCTAAGCATTAAATTGGTGATGAGATTAAGCTTGTGCAGGAAAAGAAATTATTATTTAACTCTAAATAAAAAACTCTAGAATCTAATTTAGATTTTACTAAATTGTTCTAGAGTTTTATAAATATTGGTTATATTATATTTTATTAACGAGTTTTAGTTTTAAATCCATTAGCTCTAAATCCAGGTCCGTCAGAAACTATTCTACCTATACCTCTAATTTTTCCAGAGATACATCCTCTACAATGAGCAGGTGTATCGCCTGTACATATTTTACCTGGATATAAGGCATAAAGTTTTCTATATTCACCTTCAGTAACGTTAGGCATTACTACATTTGCTCCACATTGAAGAGCTATTACTCTTCCTTGTTTATTTAATGTTTCCATAGCTGTTGTAGCAGGAATATTTATATCAGGTAAAAGTAATCTAACTATAGCCATTACTTTTAAGGCTAGTTCAAATTGTCCACCTTCAGCATCTTTTAGTGGAGTATCTTCATTTGGAATAAATGGTCCTATACCATTCATATCTACATCAAGTTCTTTGAAAAATAAAATATCATCAGCTAAGGATTCTATTTTTTGACCAGGAAGACCAACAAGACAGCCACTTCCAACTTCATATCCAAGTTTTCTTAAGTTTTTAAGACATTGAATTCTATTTTCATGACTCATACCTGGATCAAGTTCTTCATATAATTCTCTATCTGTTGTTTCAATTCTTAAAAGGAATCTATCAGCACCAGCTTTTTTTAAGGCTTCATATTCTTCAAAAGGTCTTTCGCCTATGCTTAATGTTAAAGCAACTCCTAAGGCTTTAAGATCTTTAACTATAGGAACCAAACGTTCAACAGTATAATAATCATCTTCACCGCCTTGAAGAACCAAGGTTTTATATCCATAACCAACGGCTTTTTTTGCAAAATCTATAATCTCTTCGTGAGAAAGTCTATATCTATTAAGATTTTTATTATCTCTTCTAAGTCCACAATACATACAGTTTCTTTTACATATATTAGTGAATTCTATAAGTCCTCTTAAATGTACTTCATCACCAAGGTATTTTTTTCTAACTTCATCAGCAGCTTTAAAAAGTTCATCATTTATAGAATCATCTTTTAATAATGCTATAATTTCATCTCTTGAAAGTTCATGAGTTTCTTTTGCTTTTTGTATAATAGTATTCATATTAATCCTCCTAATTAATCTGGGTATAAGGATTTTAGATATTAAAAATTACTCTTTTTATCCTAAAATAATTATTAATTAATAATTATAATTTAACAAGCTCTTTTAAACAATATAGTTAAAAATAGATTAATAATTTATTATAACATGAATATTTTTAGAAAATCATCACTAGAACAAAATAGAAGAATTCTGAATAAGTTATAATAATATGGAATGGAAAATTCCATAGTGTTATAATTAGAAAGAAATGGGATACAATTTATAAAGAACCATTATTAATATTGGTAAAAATTTTGGAGGCCACAAAATGAAGAGAGACTTTAATGAGTTTAAAGAATTTATAAAGGGAAAAAATGTAGCAGTTGTAGGAATTGGGGTAAGTAACATACCTCTTATAAAGTTTTTAGTTAAACTAGGAGCTAAAGTAACTGCTTTTGATATGAAATCAGCTGAGGAGTTAGGTGGAATTTCAAAAGAATTTGAAATATTAGGAGTAAATTTAGAACTTGGAAAAGGTTATTTAGATAGATTAACTGGATTTGAGGTTGTATTTAAAACACCATCTATGAGAATAGACAGTGAAGCTTTAGTAAGATGTAAAAATCAAGGCGCATATATTACTTCAGAGATGGAGGAATTCGTAAGATATTGTAAAGGTAAAGTTTACGGGGTAACTGGTAGTGATGGTAAAACAACAACTACAACAATAGTGTCTAAGTTATTATCACAAGAGGGATATAAAACTTGGACAGGAGGAAATATAGGTACTCCATTATTCTCAAACATAGAAGAAATAAAAGAAGAAGATAAAGTTGTATTAGAATTATCAAGTTTTCAGCTTATGACTATGGATGTTGAAATTGATGTAGCAATAGTTACTAATATAACTCCAAATCACTTAGATATGCATAAAGATATGCAAGAATATATTGATGCTAAGAAAAATGTTTTTAAATATCAAAGAGAAAATGATCTTTTAGTAATTAATGATGAAAATGAAATAACTAAAAATTTAGATAAAGAAGCAAAAGGAAAAGTTGTTAGATTTAGTTCAAAGAAAACAGCAGGAGAAGATGCATACTATAAAGATGGAAAGTTATATGTTCATGGTAAAGAAGTATGTAAAAAAGATGATATAATCATAAAGGGAATGCATAATGTAGAGAATTATTTAGCTGCATTCTTAGCTGTTTATGATGAAGTATCAATAGAATCAATGAAAAAGGTAGCAGAAACTTTTGGAGGAGTTCATCATAGATGTGAGTTCATAAGAGAAGTTGATGGAGTAAAATATTATAATGATTCTATAGCATCAACTCCAACAAGAACTTTAGCTGGATTAAAAGCTTTTGAAAAACCAGTTATACTTTTAGCAGGGGGATACGATAAACATGTACCTTTTGAGCCTTTAGCTTATGAAGGATATGAAAAAATAAAAGCTATAGTATTATTTGGAGTAACTAAAGAAAAAATAAAAGCAGCTTTCAAGAGATTAGAAGAGGAAAAAGGAATTCATGTACCAGTATACTCAGGAGAAAGCTTAGAAGAGGTAGTAAATATAGCTAAATCAATAGCTGAAAATGGAGATATAATAACACTTTCACCTGCTTGCGCAAGTTTTGATATGTTTAAAAACTTTGAAGTAAGAGGAGATAAGTTCAAGGAAATAGTAAATAATATATAATGAGATAAATATATCTTAAAATGAGCCATATTATGATTTTAGTTTAATTAATTCTATGAAATTATTAAATTTAAATCATAATATGGCTTATTTTTATTTGAATTTTAAATTGTTTTTATGTATAAAATATACTTCAGCAGACAATAATATATATGTCTCTTATGAAAATAGATAAAAACGCAACCTGGAGTATCAATAGTTGGATTTTAAACTAAACATAAGAAAAGTTAAGTATTTAAAGAATATTTTAGTAAAAGCTTGTTATTTATAATAAAATGTTATTGCTTATGATGGTAAGATAAATCTCGTCGCTAAGAGACACAGAAACAACTTAACAAAACAAATTAAAAGTTTTGAAAAAAGTTGTTGACAAAGTTTCAAAGTGATGTTAAACTAAGAAAGTCGCTTGAGGGCGACAAAGAAATGGTCTTTGAAAATTAAACAGAAGATATTA
>OGSC01000567.1_pt1 | contig 15117 bp, 11 predicted proteins | sample 1573751 | NCBI WGS metagenome assembly OGSC01 (sample SAMN03295840, study PRJEB24534) | human gut metagenome | isolation source: fecal sample 8 from infant 5 | host: Homo sapiens | place: USA: Pittsburgh, PA | collected 2014-07
TACACGGTCTGCGCTGAGATCTCGCTGGCGAAAGTCAATCCGCAGGCGCCGCTGGATAAAGTGTGTCTGCTGGGCTGCGGCGTGACCACCGGTATCGGCGCGGTGCATAACACGGCGAAGGTCAAGGCCGGGGATAGCGTCGCGGTCTTTGGTCTGGGCGGCATTGGTCTGGCGGTGATCCAGGGCGCGGTGCAGGCGCAGGCCGGGCGCATTCTGGCGGTTGATACCAACCCGGATAAGTTCACTCTCGCTAAAGAGATGGGCGCGACCGATTTTATCAATCCGAACGACTACGATAAGCCGATTCAGGATGTGATCGTTGAGTTGACCGACGGCGGGGTGGATTTCAGCTTCGAGTGCATCGGCAATGTAAATGTGATGCGCGCGGCGCTGGAGTGCTGCCATAAAGGCTGGGGTGAGAGCGTGATCATCGGTGTAGCCGGCGCCGGGCAGGAGATCAAGACCCGTCCGTTCCAGCTGGTGACCGGCCGCGTGTGGCGCGGTTCCGCCTTCGGCGGCGTAAAAGGGCGCAGTCAGCTGCCGGGAATGGTGGAAGACGCCATGGCGGGTAAAATTCGCCTCGATCCGTTTATTACCCATCGCCTGCCGCTGGAGCAGATTAACGAGGCCTTTGATCTGATGCATGAAGGTAAATCGATTCGCACCGTGATCCACTTTGGCGACCAGTAATCCCCGACGCTGAAGGCGAATCGTCACTCATAAAAAAAGGGCCCGGATGGGCCCTTTTGTGTATGTCGATCAGTGATGGTCTGGGAGCGCGTAGGCGATGATGTAATCGCCGCGATCCGGTGACTGACGGGCGCCGCCGGCATTGATAATGATGTACTGCTTACCGGTTTTCGGTGAGACGTAGGTCATCGGGCCGGACTGGCTGCCGACCGGCAGACGCGATTTCCAGATCTCTTTGCCGTTCGCGGTATCAAAGGCGCGCAGGTAGAAATCCTGGGTGCCGGCGAAGAACAGCAGTCCGGACTGCGTTGCCAGCGATGCGCCAAGGGTCGGCATGCCGATTGGAATTGGCATGTGCATACGGATCCCCAGCGGCCCGGTGTCTTCTACGGTGCCAACCGGCACCTGCCACACCAGTTTCCCGGTTTTCAGATCTACCGCGGACATGGTGCCGAACGGCGGCTTCTGGCAGGGAATGCCCAGCGGCGACAGGAAACGTTCGCGCATCGCGCCAAACGGCGTGCCCTCCATCGGCACGATGCCCATCTCGATCCCGCTGGCGTCTTTCGCCACCTTCGCGCGCGGCACCATATAGTTGGCCAGGCCCAGACGCATATCGTTGACAAACATCAGGCTGTTGTTTGGATCCAGCGAAACACTGCCCCAGTTCATGCCGCCGAGTGAGCCCGGGAACTGCAGGGAACGATCTTCACCTGGCGGGGTAAAGACGCCCTGATGGCGCATCTCTTTGAACTGAATACGGCACAGCAGCAGGTCGATCGGTGTCGCTCCCCACATATCGGACTCGGTCAACGTCTGGTTGCCGATCATCGGCATCCCTACCGAGTAAGGTTGCGTCGGCGAGTAGCGTTCACCTTTGACGTTGCCCGCCGGCACCGGACGCTCTTCCACTTTGGCCACCGGCTCGCCGGTCTCGCGGTTGAGCATAAAGATCATGCCCTGCTTGCTGGTCTGCACCAGCACCGGGGTGGTGCCGCCCTTGCCGTCAGGCAGATCGTACAGCAGCGGCTGAGACGGCAGGTCAAAGTCCCACAGATCGTGGTGTGTGGTCTGGAAGTGCCAGCGCACCTGGCCGGTGGTGGCATCCACGGCCACGATAGAGGAGCTGTATTTATCGTCCAGCGCGGTACGTTCGCCGCCAAAGAAATCTGGCGTGGCGTTGCCGGTGGGCAGATAGATCAGATTCAGCTTCGCGTCGTAGGACATCGCCGACCAGACGTTTGGCGTACCGCGCGTGTAGGTCTGGCCTTCCGGCGGAACACCGGTCAGCGCTGGATTGCCCGGATCCCACGCCCATGCCAGTTTGCCGGTGTGGACATCAAACGCGCGGACCACGCCCGGCGGTTCGCCAGTGGAGTAGTTATCCGCGACGCGGCCGCCCACCACAACCACATTGCCCGCCACCAGCGGGGTGGAGGTCTGCTGATAGTAACCCACTTTCACTTCACCCATGCCGACGCTGAGGTCGACAATACCGCCATCGCCGAAGTTTTCGCACAGTTTGCCGGTATCGGCATCAATGGCGATCAGGCGGGCGTCGATGGTCGGCAGGAACAGACGACGGGAACAGGCGGCCGGCTGCGTGCCTGACGCTGGCGCGGTTTGCGCCTGGCTATCTTCGTAATACCCTAAGCCGCGGCAGCGCTGCCAGTTGGGTGAAGAGGATTTGGAGTCATAGCGCCATTTCTCTTTTCCGCTGTCCACATCCAGCGCCAGCACTTTACTGTAAGGGGTACAGACATAGAGAGTATCGCCAATCTGCAGCGGGGTGTTCTGATCTTCTGCGCCCGAGCCGTTGCTCTGTGGGATATCGCCAGTATGCGCTACCCAGGCAACCTGCAGCTGGTTGACGTTTTGTTTGTTGATTTGGTCGAGGGCGGCGAAACGGTCGCCGTGGGTGGTGTTACCCCAGTGCGCCCAGTTTTTCTGCTGTTCGCTTGGCGCGACGGGCTTGACTGGTACCGCTTCAGTCGCGCTGACCAGCGGTGCGGATTTGAACATCCAGCCAAAGCTCACCGCCAGCGCCACGGCGAGAACGGCGGCGACGCCATAGGCCGGGCCTTTTTTCGCCGGTGGGCTGGCGAGGAAAGGCCAGACCAGGGCGGCCAGGAAGGCCAGTACGCCGAGCGCAAACAGGCGCGAGAAGAGCGGCCAGTAGTTCCAGCCAGCGTCACTAATCGCCCAGATCACCGAGGCGATAAACGCCACGGCGTATAACAGAATACCGCCGCGGCGGTTGCGGAAAATCAACACCGCCGCGATGACCATGACCACGCCCATCAGCGCGAAGTACAGTGTACCGCCGACGAGGGCCAGTTTTGCCCCAAGAATACCCACAGCCAGACCGATGATGAGCATCAGTCCGGCGAGAAGCCACTGCAGGATCCGGGGGAATCCGCGCGGCGCGTTGCCAGTTGCCATGTAATCTCCTTAACCACACCAGCCACCTCACTGCGAACCAAATGAAACATGTTTCTTTTGAATCATTTTTGAATGAAGTGGTTTTAACCTTCATAAAACTGTATTTGTTGCTTGATTAGATTTCGAGTGAACCATTTGGTGAAATCGAGACATGATAGATCTGTTAAAGAAGTTTGCGCAAATGTTAATAAATAATTTCGCACTAAATGATTATTTTGCCGAATATGTCTAACGTCATGGGGAGCGGCGTAGGCGCGTTTGCAGGTTCCCCGGCCGCTGCGGGCCGGGGAGAAAGGGGGGTCAGGCAGGCATGGACTTACGGATAGCGCTGAGCAGCGTCTGCGTACCCGGGGTCAGTGTCGCATCGACGCGGGTTAAAATGCCGATGGGCTCTCCGGCGCCCTGGGTGGCGATCGGCAGGGCGGTTAGCACGCCACGGCGAAGATCGTCTTTTACCGCCCCGGAAGGGACAAACCAGACATAGTCAAAATCCACCGTCAGCTGGCGCGACAGGGAGGCGGAGAGGGTCTCGATGCAGCCGGCGGGCATCTTACAGCCCTGGCTCTGGAGCAGCGCTTCGGCGTTTTGCCGCGGCACGGTGCCTTTAGGTGAGACCACCACCGGCCACTCCATCACCCGACTAAGGGTCACCGTCTCCTGAAGCAGGGGATGTCCCGGGCGAACCACCAGCTTCAGGGATTCAAGGAACAACAGTTCGTAATGCAGCCCGCTCATCAGCTCCGGGTCGGACATACGTCCAATGCCGATGTCGATCTCCCCGGATTTTAAGCCGGCGAGCAGCATGGTGTTGTTCATAGTGGCGACCTGCAGCGTGATATCTTTTTGCTGCTTGTGAAACTGGCCGATCACCGTCGGTAGGATCAGGCCCTCTTTGCGGTTCAGCGCCTGGCCGGCCGAATTAAGGGCGTCAAGCACCTTAACGGCATGCGTCAGAAACTGTTCGCCGACCAGGGTTAGCTGCGCCCCAAGACGACCCCGCTCGAACAGCCGGGTACCGGTCAGCTGTTCTAGCTCGTTAAGCGTTTTCGAGAGTGCTGGCTGGCTCAGATTTAATGTTTCAGCCGCGCGCCCCAGCGTTCCCTGTTGAGCGACGGCCACGAAGGTGTGTAGATGGCGCAAGCGAATGCGCTGACTGAAGAGACCATTTTTTTCCATAGTAAGATGATGTTAAAAACACAGCGGTGAAAGAGACAAGCGGACTTGTTTAAATTTGATAACCAGATAGCAAAATATTATTAACATTTGAGTTGGTTACATGACAAGATCTTTCCCTGTGGTTGAAAACGCCTTCGCCCCGCAGAAACGGGGCGAAGGTGGTGGTCACCGCGACGGCTAAATATCGAAAAAGACGGTTTCGTTCTCGCCCTGCAGATGAATGTCAAAACGATAGACCACTTCCGTACCGCGAACCTCGCGCTCGGCGATTAAGGTTTTGCGTCTCACCTCCCACTCGATGAGATTCAGCACCGGGTCGCTGGCGTTGGCCTCGTGTTCATCGGCAAAGTACATCCGCGTATTCAGGCCAATATTGATCCCCCGCGCCACCACCCACAGGTTGACGTGCGGCGCCATCAGCCGGCCATCGCGACCGACCACCGGGCCCGGCTTGATGGTTTCAAAGCGCCAAATGCCGGAGGTGAAATCAGAGCAGGTACGCCCCCAGCCGCGGAAGGCCGGGTCGACGGCTTTCTGCTGTTGACGATCGTCAGGATGGTTATAGCGACCCGCGGCGTTGGCCTGCCAGATCTCCAGCAGCACATCGCGGACCGGCGTCCCGGAGCCGTCGATAACCCGGCCTTCAATGGTGATGCGCTCCCCGGCGGTATCGGCGGTAGTGAGGACCGGGCCAAAATTTTTCTCAAAAATATGAAAGCCTGCGGCGTCCGGCGCCAGGCCGATATGAACATAGGGTCCCGCCGTCTGCGAGGCGGTTTCAGGCAGATACTCTTTCATCGGGCGGCCCCCTGAGTGCGATTTTCAAACAGCGTGGCGCGGTGGCCGCGCAGAACAAGGTCGAAGCGGTAGGCCAGACAATCCAGCGGTACGGCGGCGTGCAGGTCCAGCTCGGCGATCAGCGTGCGCACGGCGTCGTCATTCTTAATAGTCCTGACGATCGGGCACTGCTTAATCAGCGGGTCGCCTTCAAAATACATCTGGGTGATCAGGCGCTGGGCCCAGGCGTCGCCCGAGAGTGAAAAATGGATATGCGCCGGACGCCAGTCGCTGGCCTGGTTGCGCCAGGGGTAGGGGCCAGGTTTGATGGTGCGAAAACAGTAATAGCCGTTTTCATCGGTAAGCACCCGGCCGCAGCCGCCAAAGTTCGGGTCAATCGGCGCCAGATACTGATCTTTTTTATGCCGGTAGCGACCGCCAGCATTGGCTTGCCAGACTTCCACCAGCGTATTTTTCATCGGTCGGCCGAATCCATCGCGCACGTAACCGTGGACGATGATCCGCTCGCCGATCGGCAGGCCTTCTTTGGCATAGTTCAGGATTAGGTCATTATCCAGAGGGCCGAGGTCGTCGCGGCTAAATACCGGGCCGGTGATCTCTGACAGCGAGTTCTGCAGAGAGATGAGGGCGTTTTTTGGCGAGCGCAGGACGCTGGTTTTATAGCCCGGCGCGTAAGCGGGCGGGTGGCTACTGTAATCGCGATGGACAACCTCACGTGGGGACCATTTGTCGTTCATAGGGTACTCCGTGTAGACGGTAGAGGGGCATATTGTTGTAATGTCGCCAGAAGCAGTGTGTGTAAATGTATTGTTAATTTAAAGTGAAATTACCGGGTGTTTTTCATAACTATGGGTTATGTTTTGCGCAATGACCTGGACCGGCGGCAGGTTATCGCCATCACAGTTTGTAAATTCTTCCCCCCGCGGCGAGGCAGCTTTCCTACACTCCAGGAAGTATTCACTGGAGGTAACACATCATGGCGAACACCATCACGGCTGATGAGATTCGGGAGCACTTTTCACAGGCCATGTCGGCCATGTACCAGCAGGAAGTTCCGCAGTACGGAACGCTGCTGGAGCTGGTGGCTGACGTCAACCTGGCGGTACTGGAAAATAATCCGCAGCTGCATGAACAGCTCGCTAACGCTGACGAGCTGGCGCGCTTAAACGTGGAGCGCCACGGCGCGATTCGCGTGGGCACAGCGGAAGAACTGGCGACGCTCCGTCGCATGTTTGCCATCATGGGAATGTATCCCGTTAGCTATTACGATCTCTCGCAGGCCGGCGTGCCGGTCCACTCCACGGCGTTTCGTCCCATCGACGATGCCGCGCTGGCGCGCAATCCATTTCGGATTTTCACCTCGCTGCTGCGCCTGGAGCTGATTGAAAATCGCGCCCTGCGCGAGCGGGCCGAGGCGATCCTCGCGCGGCGCAAAATCTTCACCCCCCGCTGCCTGGCGCTGATTGCGCAGTATGAAGCAGAGGGCGAATTCACCTCTGCCGACGCGCGCGAGTTTGTCCAGGAGGCGCTGGAGACGTTCCGCTGGCACCGGCAAGCCACCGTCGATGAGGAGACTTACCATGCTCTGCATCGCGAGCACCGCCTGATTGCCGATGTGGTCTGTTTCCCGGGGTGTCATATCAACCATCTCACGCCGCGGACGCTGGATATTGACCGCGTCCAGTCCCTGATGCCGGAGTGCGGTATTGAACCCAAAGCGTTGATTGAAGGGCCACCGCGCCGGGAGGTCCCGATCCTCCTGCGGCAGACCAGCTTTAAGGCGCTTGAGGAGCCGGTGATGTTCGCCGGAGAACACCGAGGCACCCATAGCGCCCGCTTTGGCGAAATTGAGCAGCGGGGCGTGGCGCTGACGCCGAAAGGGCGCGCGCTGTACGATCGGCTGCTGCAGGCGGCAGGAACCGGGAAAGACAATCTCAGCCACCAGCAGCATCTACAGGAGGTGTTTAGCGAATTTCCCGACAGCGAATTTCTGCTCCGTCAGCAGGGGCTGGCCTGGTTTCGCTACCGCCTGACGCCCACGGGTGAGGCACATCGCCAGGCGTTTCGCCCGGGCGACGATCCGCAGCCGCTGATTGAGCGCGGGTGGGTGGTCGCCCAGCCGATTATTTATGAAGATTTTTTACCGGTCAGCGCGGCGGGCATTTTTCAGTCCAATCTGGGCAACGAAACCCAGGCGCGCAGCCACGGGAACGCCAGTCGCGAGGCGTTTGAGGCAGCTCTGGGCTGCCCGGTGCAGGATGAGTTTGAACTATACCGACAGGCGGAGGAGCGCAGCAAACGACGTTGCGGTCTGCTGTAAAATCAGTACCCTGCTGGCATCAGCCTTACAGGGAGCAGGTTATGCAACATCCGTCGAAACCGTTGGCGAAAACCCGTCAGGGAACGCTGGCCGGGAGCGCAGAACAGGGGATTCATATCTGGCGCGGCATTCCGTACGCCGCGCCGCCCGTGGGCCCGCTGCGCTGGCGCGCGCCGCAGCCAGCCGCCCGCTGGCAGGGGGTACGTCCAGCCGAGACCTTTTCCGCCGCCAGCTGGCAGGACATTGACTACTGCCGCGAGCTCGGCGGCGGCGATCCTGGCGCCTTCAGCGAAGACTGCTTATATCTCAACGTCTGGGCCCCGGCCAGCGCAGCGCAGCGCAGCCGCTGCCGGTGATGGTCTGGCTGCACGGCGGCGGGTTTACCATCGGCGCCGGCAGCCTGCCGCCTTACGATGGCAAAGCGCTTGCCAGCCGCGACGTGGTGGTGGTGACAGTTAACTACCGGCTGGGCCATCTCGGTTTTTTCGCCCATCCGGCGCTGGAAGAAGAGGCGGGCGAACGTCTCTATAATTTCGCGTTGCTCGATCAGATTGCCGCTCTGCAGTGGGTTCAGGAGAATATCCACGCCTTCGGCGGGGATGCCGCCAACGTCACGCTGTTTGGCGAATCCGCCGGGGCGCGCAGCGTGCTGTCGCTAATGGCCTCCCCGAAAGCGAAAGGGCTGTTTCATAAAGCGATTATTCAGAGCGGGTATACGCTACCCGATCTGCCGCGGGAAAAAGCGCTGGAAAAAGGGCGCCTGCTGGCGGAACACTTCGCCTTACCGCAAGCCAGCGCTGAGGAATTGCGGGCGATCCCGGCGGAGGCCTTCTGGTCGCTCACCGTGCCTCTGAATACCGGGCCAGCGCCTATTGTCGGAGACGCGGTGCTGCCGCAGCCGATGCTGGAGACCTTCTTTGCCGGCCGCCAGCATCCGATACCGGTGATGATCGGCTCCAATAGCGATGAAGCCAGCGTGATGGCCGTGTTCGGCGTCGATATTGCCGGGCAGATCCAGAAGCTGCGCCGAGAGCGCCGTCTGGGGCTGGGGCTGATCAAACTCCTCTATCCCGGCGTGAAGGGCGATGAAGCGCTGGGGCGGGAAGTATGCCGCGACATGGCCTTCACCACCCTTGGTTATGTAGTGATGCAGGCGCAACAGCGCGTGGGTCAGCCGTGCTGGCGCTACTGGTTTGATTATGTCGCGGAAGCGGAGCATGACGCCTACCCGCATGGGGCCTGGCATGGCAACGAGGTGCCCTACGTGTTTGATAACCTGCGGTTGACCGACCCGGTGCGGCAGTACGCCAGCGAAGCGGATCTGGCCTTCGCCGCTCAGGTCGCTGACTACTGGACGCAGTTTGCACGCCTCGCCAGCGGCGAGCAGACGCTTTCCGGCGCAGTGCGCTGGCCGGCGTGCCTGCGCGGGCGGGATCGCCTGTTGCGCATTGGCTTGCATAAGCGCGCCGGGTTTAAAGTGGAGAACCGCTTTATGCGCGCCAGACTGGCGCTGTTTCGCCGGGTGATGAAGCATCACGTGACGCTGGAATAAATCCCATAATGCGCAACTGTCGCCACCGACCGGTGGCGACGTTATCTCACATGACCACCACCGGCTTGATCACCTTGCCGGACGCCGAATCGGCGAAGGCCTGGTTGATATCGGCCAACGGATAGCGGGCGATAAGCTTATCGATAGGGAATTTTCCCTGTTTATAGAGTTGCACCAACAGCGGAATAAACAGCGCCGGCACGGCGTCGCCTTCAATCACCCCGACCAGCGATTTTCCCTCCGCCATCAGGTCGTTCTGCACGTTAAGGGTGATATCTCCGGTAAAGCCTACAATCGCCACCGTTCCCAGCGGTTTCACCGCGTGTACGGCCTGCAGAACGATAGCGGAGACGCCGGTCGTTTCCACCGCGTAGTGGGCGCCTTTACCGGTGATTTGTTTAATCACGGCGACGGCATCCTGTTCCTTGCCGTTGATCTGATGGGTGGCGCCCAGTTCGCCCGCCAGGGCGAGGCGGCTGGCATGGATATCCACCGCGATAATCTGTGAACAGCCGGTTAATTTCGCTGCCATGATGGCGCTGAGCCCCACCGCGCCGCAGCCAAACACCACCAGCGATTCGCCGACCACCGGTTTCAGGCGGTTGAGCACCGTCCCGCTACCGGTCTGGATACCGCAGCCCAGCGGGCCGAGCAGGGTGAGATCAACCTCCGGGTCGACCACGACCGCGTTGCTGGCGCGGGTGACCACATACTGGCTGAAAGACGACTGGCCAAAGAACAGGGACAGATCCTGGTCTCCCAGCCGGTAGGGGGTGGTGCCATCCCCGCGTCGGCCGCCAAAATTAAGCGTATTAAAATCTTCGCAAGCCGAAGGGTGGTTGCTTAAACAATTTTCGCAGTGGTGGCAGGCGGCGTAGCTGAGCACCACGTGGTCTCCTACCCTGATGCCGCTAACCGCCTCGCCGACGCTGGCAACGATCCCGGCGCCTTCATGGCCGAGGATCGCCGGCATAGGCACAACCCCGGGGTTGTCGCGCATCACGGCGTCGGTATGGCAGACGCCGGTGGCGACAATTTTCACTAATATCTCGTCCTTCCCCGGCGGGGCGACCTCGACGTCTTTGATGACAAAAGGCTGCTGGTAGCCCAGCGTGACGGCTGCTTTCACTTGCATGGCATGACTCCTGAATGAATTCCCTGGAGAGCGTGGCGGGACAGCCCGAACGGCTCTCCCCTGTTGGCCGCTAACGTGAAGAAAGATAGCGGTTATCGGGGAAAAGTTAGCACCAGGCGCGATGGAAATTTGCGCGAATCGTGCCTAAAAAACGCGCGCGGCGAGGAGCGATACATGGGGTGAATATTCAGCACTGGAGAATAGATTTCCCTTGAATAGTCAGGGGCAAAAAGCGGCAGGCAGCGTGTATGCCCTGGCTACACGTCAGAGGAAATGAAAAAAACAGGCTGTTCCTCTGGACAGGGCTTTTTTACCTTTTTTCTGCTGGCAACAATTGGATTATTAATCGTTTTTGTCTAGAGTGGGCGGAAATTATCACGCAGCGTGATGACGCGTTGCGAATCAATTCACCCGTGCAGAAGGACGCTTTCTCAGGCATGAACCGCAGACGTTTTCTTAAATCTTCCATGGCTGTTGCCGCCGTATGCGGAACGTCAGGAGTCGCTTCCTTATTCAGTCAGGCCGCTTTTGCCGAAGACGCGGGCATTGCCGACGGGCAAACGCGTCGTTTTGATTATGCTGTTCTGCAGGCGATGGCTCACGATCTGGCGCGCCAGCCGTGGGGCGGCGCCCCGCGCGATCTGCCGCCGACGCTCGCCAATCTCACCCCGCAGGCCTATAACAGCATCCAGTACGATGCCAACCACTCGCTGTGGAACAATATTGAAGAGCGTAAGCTGGACATCCAGTTTTTCCACGTCGGGATGGGGTTCCGTCGCCGCGTGCGGATGTTCTCTTTAGACGCCAGCACCCAGCAGGCGCGCGAGATCCACTTCCGTCCGGAGCTGTTTAAGTACAATGACGCCGGTGTGGATACCCGTCAGCTGGAAGGACAGTCTGAACTCGGCTTCGCCGGGTTCCGGGTGTTTAAAGCGCCGGAGCTGGCGCGCCGCGATATCGTGGCGTTCCTCGGCGCCAGCTACTTCCGCGCGGTAGACAGCACCTATCAGTATGGCCTGTCGGCCCGCGGTCTGGCGGTGGATACCTTTACCGATACCCCGGAAGAGTTTCCCGACTTTACGTCGTTCTGGTTCGAAACGGTCAAAGGGGACGCCACGGTGTTTACCGTTTACGCGCTGCTGGACAGCCCGAGCATCACTGGCGCCTACAAGTTCACCATCCACTGCCAGGATACCCAGGTTATCATGGACGTGGAAAACCACCTGTACGCCCGCAAGGATATCAAACAGCTGGGTATCGCGCCGATGACCAGTATGTTCAGCTGCGGCAATAATGAGCGGCGGATGTGCGACACCATCCATCCGCAAATCCACGACTCCGATCGGCTGTCAATGTGGTTGGGCAACGGGGAATGGGTCTGCCGGCCGCTGAATAACCCGCAGAAGCTGCAGTTCAATGCCTTCCAGGACAAGAACCCGCGCGGCTTTGGTCTGTTGCAGCTGGACCGTGATTTCTCCCACTACCAGGATGTGATGGGCTGGTATAACAAGCGTCCCAGCCTGTGGGTTGAGCCGCGTAACCAGTGGGGCAAAGGGGCGGTCAGCCTGATGGAGATCCCAACTACCGGCGAAACGCTGGATAATATCGTCTGCTTCTGGCAGCCGGAAAAGGCGGTGAAGGCGGGCGACGAACTGGACTTCCGCTACCGTCTTTACTGGAGCGCGCAGCCGCCGGTGAGCACCCCGCTGGCGCGCGTTCTGGCCACCCGCACCGGGATGGGGGGCTTCCCCGAAGGATGGGCGCCGGGTGAACACTACCCGGATAAGTGGGCGCGTCGTTTTGCCATCGACTTTGTCGGCGGCGATTTGAAGGCGGCCGCGCCGCGCGGTATTGAACCGGTGATCACCCTCTCCAGCGGGGAAGCGAAGCAGATTGAGATCCTCTACGTCGAGCCGTTCGATGGCTACCGGATCCTTTTCGACTGGTATCCGACCACCGACTCAACCGACCCGGTGGAGATGCGTCTGTTCCTGCCCTGTCAGGGAGAAGCCATCAGCGAAACCTGGCTCTATCAGTATTTCCCGCCGGCAGCAGATAAACGCAACTACGTTGACGATCGGATCATGAAATAACCCTGAGTCACCCGACGCCCGCAGGCAGTCCCTGCGGGCCAGAAGAGAGCGCTATGACCACAGATATCCCAGCAGTACCTGAGTCGATCCCGGTAACCGACGCGCTGACGCTAATCGCCATTGATGAGCGCTACGTTAGCGACCTGCACCAGCTGGTGGTCAAAAACCAGCGCTGGCTACAGCAGTCGCTCAGTTGGCCCGCCGAGGTGCGCAGCGAAGACGAGACCCGACGTCATGTGCAGGGCAACGTGATGCTGCATCAGCGGGATTACGCCAAAATGTTTTTGCTGTTTCTCGATAAGCAGCTAGTCGGGGTCCTGTCGTTCAATCAGATCGAGCCGCAGAATAAAACGGCCTATATTGGCTACTGGATCGATGAAGAGCACCAGGGGCAAGGGCTGCTTTCCCGTTCATTACAGGCCTTTATCCGCCATTATGCCGCCAGCGGGCTGGTGCGCCGGTTTGTGATCAAATGCCGGGTGGCGAACACCCGCAGCAACCAGGTAGCGTTGCGCAACGGGTTTGTTCTGGAAGGCTGTCTCCGACAAGCCGAGTATCTGAACGGTAGCTATGACGATCAGAATATCTACGCCCGCATTATTGACCGCGATGAGGCATTAAAGCGCGCCTAACAGCGGCGTGCGGGTGATGTGCTGCTGGCCGTCAAGCGTTTTCGGGCCGCGCAGATGAATGGCCTCTCCCTCCTGTGCGGCAATCTGCACCTCGTCATTGATGGAGACCTGGTGCTCAACGATCACATCGCCGGTGATGACTGTCCGCCCCTGGATCAGCACATCGTCGTCGAGCAGAATCGGACCACCTCGCAGCTGCGCCTCGCCGCCGACCATCGCCCGATGCTTCAGCAGGCAGTTGCCTTCAATCACCGCATTCTCTGCCACCTGCGAACTGTAGCGCACGGTGGGAATGGCATCCTCTCCACGACCGGCGATCAGACGCGCGTGCCCGTATACCCGGGCGTTATCGCATACCCAGACGTCGTTTTCTTCGTTTCCTTCAAGTCTTGCCTGGTCAAACACTTCCGCCCGATGTTCGACAAACGCATGCTCAACGAAGGCATCGCCGTAGATTTGCGCCTGGTGGAGAATGCGCGAGGCGCTGACGGTGGCTCGCTGATAGATCTGCAGGACTTTGTCGCGATCGGCGGTTAACCCGCGCGCGGCAATCACCTGGCAGTGGGGGAGAAGACGCGCCTCGTCGGCAAGGCGACAATAACCGCGCACCTGGCTCTGCATAACCGTGACGTTGTCACTGATCTGCGCGTGATGGCTGATCTGCGAGGCGTGAATGCAGGCCCGTCCGCCGATGGTGGCCTCATGGCTGACCACGCAGAACCCGGTTAAGCGGGCGTCGTCACGGATGCGCGCCCCGGCGAAGACCACGCTGTTGACATCGTAGATCCAGCACTCCCCCTGCTGGCTGAGAGCGCATTCCTCATCCACCCAGCCGCCTTCGCTGCCCGCTTTAACGTCAGCGAAATCAATAAGCGCCACGATCTGGCGCAGGGTGACGCTTTGTTTGCCATGCTCTTCCTCATAACAATACTGCCGGGTCTGTTCGCTGAGACGGTATTTACGAATGGCCGATCCTTATTACTTATGGTTAACATAAACATAGCAAAGATCGCCATAGCGCGCGGGATAAGGTTCCTTTAGAATGCAACTTCAAATTAAATTGATATCATCAATAAAATGAATAAAACGCAAACGCCGCGGCAGGTGCTAAACCTGCCGGCGGGTTATTTTGGCATGGTGCTCGGCACCATCGGAATGGGCTTCGCCTGGCGTTACGCCAGCACCCTCTGGCCGGTCAGCCGCAGCATTGGTGATGGGCTGGTGACGCTGGCGATGGCGATGTGGGTCCTGCTCAGCATGGCGTTTATCAGCCGGGCGATCCGCTTTCCGGCGAGCGTGCTGCGGGAGATGCGTCATCCGGTGAGCAGCAGCTTCGTCAGCCTGTTTCCGGCCACCACGCTGTTGGTGGCGATTGGTTTGGCTCCCTGGTGCCGGCCGCTGGCGTTCGGGCTGTTTGTGCCGGGCGTGGCGCTGCAGCTCGCCTATGCCGCCTGGCAAAGCGGTGGGCTATGGCGGGGGAACCATCCTCGCGAGGCCACCACGCCGGGGTTGTATCTGCCGACAGTAGCCAATAATTTTATCAGCGCGATGGCCTGCGGCGCGCTGGGATTTTCCGATGCCGGACTGGTGTTCCTCGGCGCCGGGGTCTTCTCCTGGCTGAGCCTCGAGCCGGCGATCCTCCAGCGTCTGCGCAGCGCAGGCGCGCTGCCGACGCCGCTGCGCACCTCGCTGGGGATCCAGCTGGCTCCTGCGCTGGTGGCCTGCAGCGCCTGGCTCAGCGTAAACGGCGGGGAGGCCGATACCTTCGCTAAGCTGCTGTTTGGTTACGGCCTGCTGCAGCTACTGTTTATGCTCCGTCTGATGCCCTGGTATCTTCGTCAGCCGTTCAATGCTTCTTTCTGGAGCTTCTCGTTCGGCATTTCCGCGCTGGCCACCACCGGTCTGCATCTCGGCCAGGCCAGGGGAGACGGCTTTTTTCATCATCTGGCGATGCCGCTATTTATTTTTAGCAATCTGGTTGTCGGCCTGCTGCTGCTGCGTACAGCGTTGCTGTTGGTCAGCGGAAAACTGTTGCTCCAGGTCGACCGGGAAACACTCCTGAATAAGAAGGAAGGATCATGACAAAGCGTGACGCGGATTATTTTAGTCAAAAATACAGCCTCACCCGTACCCATTCCGAGGTGCTGCATGCCGCGACGATTGTGCCGCCGGGGCGGGCGCTGGATCTGGGCTGCGGCAACGGGCGTAACAGCCTCTATCTGGCGGCGAACGGCTTCGCGGTGACGGCGGGGGATAAAAATCCGATGAGCGTCAACAAT
>OGSC01000569.1_pt1 | contig 15016 bp, 14 predicted proteins | sample 1573751 | NCBI WGS metagenome assembly OGSC01 (sample SAMN03295840, study PRJEB24534) | human gut metagenome | isolation source: fecal sample 8 from infant 5 | host: Homo sapiens | place: USA: Pittsburgh, PA | collected 2014-07
GTAATAACATTATTACTTACATTGGGTTATTTTAAATTTTACATGAATTTTATATTAAATATTTAATTAATATTATTATATATTGGCATTATAGAGAGATAAAATATAAATTCATAGATTAAGTTATTAAATAGTTAGGAGATAAAGAGAAATGTAGCGGGAATAATAAATTTTTAGAAGTATAAACTAAAAAGAGTTTAGTTATCATAGAAGTTTATATCTGAAAAGTAATAGAAACTACGATTTTGTTTCATGAAAAGAATTTATATAAAAAATAAGAGAAGAAAAGGAGATACAATGAAAGAAAGAAAAGTAATAATAAAAACAGGCTTGAATTTAGAAAATAGCTATGCTAGCCTTCCAGAAATATTTTTTACTAGACAAAGCCCGAGCCATGTACCTTCACCAAAATTAGCTGTATTGAATTATCCGTTAATAACATCCTTGGGACTAAATGCCAAAGTATTACAAAGTGCTGATGGAGTAGATATACTTGCAGGAAACAAGACTCCAGAAGAGGCTATACCTATTGCTCAAGCATATGCAGGACATCAATTTGGTCATTTTACTATGTTGGGTGATGGAAGAGCTCTGCTAATAGGGGAACACATCACTCCACTAGGTGATAGATTTGATATTCAGCTTAAGGGTTCAGGTAAAACTCCATATTCACGAGGAGGCGATGGAAAAGCAGCGCTAGGTCCAATGTTAAGAGAATACATTATAAGTGAGGCAATGAATGCATTAGGAATTCCAACCACCCGTAGTTTAGCTGTGGTTACAACAGGTGAGTCAATAACGCGGGAAACTGAGCTACCCGGTGCAATATTAACTCGTGTAGCTGCCAGTCATATACGTGTTGGCACATTTGAATACGTTTCAAGATGGGGTACAGTTGAAGCGCTTAGAGCTCTAGCTGATTATACTTTGAAAAGACATTTTAAAGAAGGGAATGATAAAGAGAATCCTTATCTGTTCTTACTTCAAGAGATAATCAAGAAGCAGGCTGAGCTCATTGCAAAATGGCAACTGGTTGGTTTTATTCATGGGGTAATGAATACCGATAATATGGCAATTAGTGGAGAAACAATTGATTATGGTCCTTGTGCATTCATGGATGCATATGACCCTGAAACTGTATTTAGTTCCATTGATATTTATGGTAGATATGCCTATGGTAATCAACCTAATATTGCTGCATGGAATCTTGCAAGGCTTGCTGAAACTCTGTTACCATTGTTGCATATTAATCCAAATGAGGCCATAAAGATAGCAGAAAATGCGGTTTCAGATTTTACTAAGTTGTATAAGAATAATTGGCTTTCTGGAATGAGGGCAAAACTTGGGATATTTAACGAAGAGCTTCAGGATGAATACCTAATTGAAGATCTTCTAAGTATAATGCATAAGTATGGTGCAGATTATACCAATACATTCCACGCATTGACTTTTGATAATATAGAGGATACGGCACTGTTTGGTAAAGTGGAATTTGATAAGTGGTATAAGCTATGGCAGGAGAGGCTAACAAGACAAGAAGAATCAAAGCTTTCTTCAAAACAGCTTATGAAAAGTGGTAATCCATCAGTAATCCCACGTAATCACAGGGTAGAAGAAGCACTAGAGGCTGCGGTGAAAGAAGGAGACTATAGTGTGATGGAGAAACTTTTAGATGCTCTTTCAAAACCATATGATCACTCTAAAGAACAAGATTACTACTCTAAATTGCCTGGACCATCAACTTGTCCGTATCAAACCTATTGTGGAACCTAATACAAAAGGAGCTAGTAAAATATATTAAGTTTTACTAGCTCTTTTTGTATAAAAATATAATAGAACTCTGAACTTGAAAATATATTAATTATATTGTATATAGGAAAGTCCAAACTTTTGATGAACTGTATTTGTGGACAACCGAAATAAATAAAAATAATAACATATTAACTAATATTAGTTAGATTAGATTTTAAAAGAACAGCTGAACTTGTGCCGGTTGTTTTTATTTACAGCAAATTCCATATTTTTTAATTGGTGTAAGATTATTCTTATGATTATTGTAAAAATTAAATATTACAATAATTACATTGATAATGTGATGACATAAAAAAATGCTATTTAGAATACTATTAGATAATGAATACTAAGTTATTGATGTTAAGACTAACTTAAGGGGTTGAACTATTTGGAGATAAATGAGTTTATACAGCCTAATAATCCAACTTATGAGGAAAGAGATAATATGCTAAAGTCAGCATTAGAAGAAGTGGGGAGAATAGAAGACTACAATAATATAAAAGAATTACTTGGGCCTCAAGCAGATATTACAAAAATTATTTCCCCAGGTAAAGGTAAGGGAATTAATGTTGGGATAATAGGTGGAGGTGCTGCAGGATTATCCTCTGCCTTTGAACTTAGAAAACTGGGTTTTAATATAACTATTTTTGAAGAACAAAAAGAACGTGTTGGAGGAAGGATATATACGTATTATTTTGATAAAGATAAAAAAATGTATGGTGAACTTGGAGCTATGCGTATACCTGTAAGTCATGGAACAACTTGGCATTATATAGATACTTTTGGGTTAGAAACTAGACCTTTTGTTCAAGAAAATGAAAATGGAATTATATATATCAGAAATAAACGTGCAAGGAATGATCCAGAAGGTAAAAGTGTAATGAAGAACATATATCCAGAATTTAATTTGTCTACCTTTGAAAAAAATATATCATGGCAAGAAATTTTGAGTTATGCATTAGAAAGTGAATTGGATAAGTTAGATACTAGTACAAAAAAAGAATTATTACAGATAAAAAAAGAGTACTCTCCAAAGATAAAGGAATTAGGAGCTATAAGTACAAGAAAGGTTATGGCAGGTGAAGGTTTAAGTGAGGGGGCTATAGAATTATTATCCTATCTTTCTCCAATTGTAGGTTATTTTTACTATGGTAGTTATATTGAAAATTTACAAGATCAATATATTGCAAATGATTATTATAGATATTATATAAAAGGAGGGTTATCTAAATTACCTATATCTTTTTATAATTCGTTAACATCTAAAAATCCTAAAGAGTATATAAGCATATCAAATTCTAATTTAGGAAAAGTAAAATGGATGAATGGACGAACAGTAACTGGGATTTATAAGATGGATGAAAAAAATAAGGTTAGAATTAAATATAGAGAAGGAAAATCTTTAGAAACATATTGTGAAGATTTTGATTATATAATTTGTGCAATACCATTTTCAAGCCTTCGAAGTGTAGAAATATATCCTATGTTTACTCCAGAAAAAATGCAAGCAATTAAAGAATTAAGCTATGAAGCAGCTCAAAAAACATTATTTCTATGTAATAATAGTTTTTGGGAAGAAGGAAATAAAAATGAGAGAATAATAGGTGGCAGTTCTAGGACAGATTTAATAATCTCAAGTATATGGTATCCAAATAATCACCTTATCAAAAATATAGAGATTAGTAAAAATAAAAAGAAGCATAAAAAACATAAAAATTATAAATCATGGAGTAATCCGGGAGTGCTTTTAGCATCCTACAATCTAAACCTTGATGCTGTACGGTTAGGTAATATAGATGAAAAGATAAGAGTAGAATTAATAAAGAGACAGGTTGAGAAGGTACATGGTTTACCTAAAGGATATCTTAATTCAATAGTGGAATCCTATAAAACAATAGAATGGGATCACGAACAAGGTTTTTATGGAGGAATTAGTCATTATAGGGAAGAACAACAGAATCTTTTTGCATATGCATCAGAACAGCCAGAGTATGATGAAAGAGTATATTTTGCGGGTGAGCATATATCACAAACACATGCATGGATTCAAGGGGCTTTAAGTACTGGTATGAAGGCAGCTAATAGAATAGCAGAACACTATAAATATAAAGCTTAGGAATAAAGAAGTATATTTTATTTAATATGCTTCTTTATTTATGCTTATATTTAGTGATAATATGTATTTATATTAAAAATATCTTTTAGATATGAAAATGAATAAGTTACCATTTTCTTTCTTGCACATTGTCAAGAAGGTATCTAATGTAGGAGAAATCCATTCATTTATGATATAGATTTTATCATAAGTTGATTATAAAATTAAAGTACAGTAAAGATAACGGCTTTGTATAATCTACTATTAGATGAAGAAACTATTGATATAATAAAAAATAATGAAAATATGGGGGATTAATTATGAAAACAAATTTTCCAGAAAATTTTTTGTGGGGTGGTGCAGTTGCGGCTAACCAATGTGAAGGAGCTTATAATATTGATGGTAAAGGATTAAGCGTGCAAGATGTAGCGCCAAAGGGAATAAAAGCTGGTCCTACATTAGAGCCTACACAAGATAATATGAAACTTATAGGTATAGATTTTTATCATAGATATAAAGAAGATATTAAGCTTTTGGGAGAAATGGGATTTAAAGTTTTTAGGTTATCAATTGCGTGGTCAAGAATATTTCCAATGGGGGATGAAAAAGAAGCAAATGAGAAGGGACTACAATTTTATGATGATGTTTTTGATGAGTGCTTAAAGTATGGAATACAGCCAATAGTAACATTATCCCATTATGAAACACCATTGCATTTATCTAAAGTTTACGATGGATGGAAATGTCGTGAGATGATTGGATTTTTTAATAAGTATGTTTGTACAGTTTTTAATCGATATAAAAATAAAGTAAAATACTGGTTAACCTTTAATGAAATTAATTCAATTACTCATGCGCCATTTTTAAGTGGTGGAATTTATACACCACTAGAAGAATTAAGCAAACAAGAAATATATCAAGCTATTCATCATGAATTAGTAGCTAGTGCAACAGCAGTAAAAGCATGTCATGAAATTATTCCTGATGCTAAAATAGGATGCATGATTTTAGGTATGCCTGTATATCCAATGACACCATCATCAGAAGATATGTGGGAGACTCTTAATAAAGAAAGAGAAAATTTTTTCTTTTCAGATGTTCAAGTACGTGGTTATTATCCATCGTATTCAAAAAGATTTTTTAAAGAAAATAATGTTAAGTTAGATATTACACATGAAGATATAGAAATATTAAAAAATACTGTAGATTTTATTTCATTTAGTTATTATATGAGCATTTGTGAGTCTAGTGATAAATCTATAAAACCAGGTGAAGGAAATATTATTGGAGGAATACCTAACCCTTATTTAGAAGCAAGCGAATGGGGATGGCAAATTGATCCTAAAGGATTAAGATACTATCTTAATATATTATATGATCGTTATCAAAAACCATTATTTATAGTTGAAAATGGATTAGGAGCTGTAGATGAATTAGTTGAGCTAGAAGATGGGACAAAAATAGTATTAGATGATTATAGAATTTCATATTTAAGAGATCATTTAATTCAGGTAGCAGAAGCAATTGAAGATGGAGTAGACTTAATGGGATATACTTCTTGGGGGTGCATTGATTTAGTTAGTTTTACTACTTCTGAGTTAAAGAAACGTTATGGATTTATTTATGTAGATCGTAATGATGATGGAACAGGGACATTAAAACGTTATAAGAAAAAAAGCTTTTACTGGTATAAAGAAGTAATTTCAAGTAATGGAGATATTGAAGCACTATGTTCAAATATTAGTATTGAAAAAGATAAAATATAATTTGAGATAGTATAAATAATTTTTAGTTTTTATTATTACTTTAGTGTTTCATTAAATTTATATGACCTACATAAAATATCCTGCCTAATAATTAGGCAGGATAAAAATTTGTTATTGTAGCTTTTAATGTTCCATTTCCACTATTGATATATACATGTTGATTAGATGCAGAAAAACTTATTGAATCATCAGGAGTTAGTTTATAAGTTTCATTGTTTACTTCTAATGTTAATTCACCTTCTAACACCATAATATATTCTTGGCATTTTTTAGAATGACCTATAGACTTATATGAACAACCTTCATCAATTTCAATTTGAAAAAGTTCAAAATTACGATAGGGTGTACTAGTATAGTAACAATATACTCGATAATGCCCTTCTTCAGTAAATTGAGCTTCAATATCCCTTTTCTTTATAACATAGGTATCATGTTCTTTTTGCTCAAGTAATGATGTATAAGGCACTTTCAATCCTTTAGCTATTTTCCATAAAGTATTTATAGTAGGATTAGTGTCACCTTTTTCAATTTGAGATAGCATGACTTTACTAATACCAGATAATTCAGCAAGTTGACCTAGACTTAAATTTCTTTCAGTACGAAGTGTTTTCAGGTTTTCAGCAATAATAGAATTTATATTCATTAGGGTATAACCTCCTATAATGTTATTGACAATTATAACTAACAAAAGTAAAATAAAACTAACGCTAAATATATTTAACGTTCGTAAACTATTATATAATAATTACTTAAATGAAACAAGAGAAATGAGAATAAATAGAAAAGTTTTGTTTTTGCATCTAAGGATAGGGAACTTAAGTATTTTAGTGAAGATTCATTTTTATTCATATTTTGTAATTTTTAAAGGAGGATATTATTATGATAACAAGGGAAGAAGCGTGGAATTTACTTAATGAATACAATAAAGAGGCATTCCATATTCAACATGCTTTAACAGTTGAAGGAACTATGAAATATTTTGCAGAAAAATTGGGATATGAAGATGAAGCAGAATTTTGGTCTATGGTTGGGTTGCTTCATGATTTAGATTTTGAAATCTATCCAGAACAGCATTGCATCAAAACTCAAGAAATTATGAGACAGCAAGGTCTTGATGAAAAATTAATAAGGGCAGCAGCTAGTCATGGATATGGACTTTGCTTAGGAGAACTTCCTAAACCAGAGCATCAGATGGAAAAAGTATTATTTGCAGTAGATGAACTTACAGGACTTATTGGTGCAGCTGCAAGAATGCGTCCATCTAAGAGTGTCATGGATATGGAACTTTCAAGCCTTAAGAAAAAATTTAAGGATAAGAAATTTGCAGCGGGATGTTCACGGGATGTAATTAAGCAAGGTGCAGAGATGCTTGGATGGGAGTTAAATAAATTGTTTGAAGAAACAATTTTAGCTATGCGTTCTTGTGAAGCATATGTTAATAATGAAATGGAAGTATATAATAATTAGTGTATATATTCATACTAAAGAAGTTTAGCTAAAAAATACAGTCTAAATTAAATTTTAAATATATATTTATATAAAGCTAAAAAGAGGTTATATATAGATTTGCTTAAATTAAAATCTATATATAACCTTATATTTTGGAGTATGGAGTTTGTGTATGGCAACTGTATTTTATTTAGGATAACACATTTGTTCCCAAATTAACTGAATTACTATTTTCTATTGTATTATATGCATCAATAGCATTTTTAAAATATTTCTGTCTCTTTTTTTCAGTAATGGATTTCGTAGAGTCAGAAGTATTAGGGTCATCAGGATTTTTTGAAATATTTTTTATCCTCTCCTCATTTATAACTCCAGTTTGAGTAGTGAAGTTTTTTAATAGTTTAAGAGAAGATTTATTTTTTCCATTATTAGAAGTAGGGTTAATCTTATCTTCAGTATCTTCTAGAGTAAAATTTGATTTAACATTATCAGAGTCGTTTGAAACTTCCTGTATATTTTCATTTTGTTTTTTTGTTCTTTCTATTTGCTTTTGCTGAATTTGAGCATCTAAAATCTGAATTTGATCTTTTAGGGGTCTGATCAATTCCTCCTTAGGTTTGGGTGGTGCAAAGTCATTTTTTATATTATCAATTTCTTTGTTTAAAGCAGCCTTCTTTTGCTGAAGACTTTGGATTTCTTTATCAATTTCTTTTTGCTCTGCTTCCATGTTTTTTGTGCAATCTTTACCGGTATTTTTCATAACTTGTTTTAACATTGGAGCAGAAGAAGTTGAATTAATTTTCATTTAAAACATCTCCTTTTTACAGTCGGTATATAAGGAATTATTAAGTTTCTTTTACTTTAAGCATAAGATTTAAAACGAATTTATTTTTTCCTTCTATAATATCTAAAATTCCATTATATTTTTCTACTATCATTTCTATATTAGAAATTCCTATACCATGGTTGATCTTATCATTTTTTTTAGTCACAATTTTATTCTTATTATACTGAATTTTATCTGTAGCACTGTTTGAAACCTCAATAATTAGGTATAGATCTCTAATATAAGAATTAACAGAAATTTCTTTGTGAATATTTCCATTTTTAATCCTCATACAAGCTTCCAGTGCATTATCTAAAGCATTGCCCAAAATGATACATAAATCTACAGAACTTAGTGTCAGACCCTCAGGTATTAGAAAATCACAGCTGAATTCAATACCTTCCAGTTTAGCAATATTATATTTTTCGTTTATAACTGCATCGGAAGCAGCATTGCCTGTTTTTATCTTACAATCCAGCTTATTTATTGTTTGACCAAGAGTATCTAGATAGTTATTTATCTCTTCAATGTTTTTACTTTTAGCTAGATTTTTTAAGCAAATAAGATGGTTGTTCATATCATGCATTATTCTGCGAATACCACTATAAACACCCTCAAGATTTTTACTGTGATCAATTTGCAATTTAAATTGTTGTTCCATTAATAAGTTTTTTTGCTGAATTTCTTCTCCTTCAAGCATTTTCTTAAAGGTGTAGGCGGTGATAAGTATAGAAACTAATAAAGAAATACTTACCAGAGGCACAGCAGAATAAATTCCAGGAAAAATGGAAAATAAATAGTAGTCTTTATTGTCAACATGAATAGCTTGAACAAAATAGAAAATCAATATTAAACTATAAGTTGCCAAGCATGGAATAAGTAAATATAAGCTTTGATAGGTATTTACAGTTCTATCTTTGAAATTTAAAAATTTGCAAATATTTTTCAAAACCATAAAAAATAGAGCTAAATTTATAAGTTCACGACCAAGGTTTATTAGGCAAAGAAGAAAAAGGTCTCTTCCAGAGCCTATATTTAAACTATTTATGTAGGAAGAAATATGAAAATCAAAGCTTAAAAAAGTAATATAAATAAGCAATAAAATTGCGTCTGGAACAATAGCAGCATAAAGTTTTATAAGAATATTTCCATAACACAAATAACATAAAAGTATAAACCAAAGCAGATCATTTACTATAATTCTAAAAGGATATTGTATTTTCAAAGTTAAAAAATTAAAAATAATAAGAAGAACTACGAAAAAAACAAACTTATAAATTTTTCCTTTAAAGCCTAAAAATTTATTTAAGAAATGGTATTGAATCCAATAGTGAAAAGGTAGAGCAAGGGTTGCAGATAAGAAACCTATTTTATCAATTAGTTCAATATTACCCATATTATAATCCCTCGCTTTTTAAATAGTACATAAAGGTCTTTGAAAAATCAGAGAACTTGTGTTTAGAAATATATATTTTTTCACCATTTTTTAAAGTTATAAATACAGCATCATAGCTTCGTACATACTTTAAATTTACAATATAGCTTTTATGACATCTGAAAAAGCTACAGTCTTTTAATTCATTTTCAACATCAGATAATTTTTGATAATATTCAATGACGTCATAAGTGGTATGAACCTTTATTTTTCTCAGTTGAGATTCTATATACAGTATATCTTTAATAAAAATTTTAGTGGATTTACTAATAGTTTTTGCAAGAATAAATTTATCTGTTCCTTGAAATTGTAATAAAGCAGAATATAGAACTTCTCTTAATTTTTTTTCTTTTACAGGTTTTAAAATGTAATGAAAAGCTCTTACATCAAAAGCTTCAAATACATATTCCTTAAGAACAGTTATAAATATAATGATTGCTTTTCCATTTGTTTCCCTAATTTTCTTTGCTGTTTCTATACCACTAAGTTTATCCATATATATATCTAAAAAGTACAAATCCATTTCTAACTTTGACTGTAGTAATTCTTCACCACTTTCATATTGATATATGAAGTAGTTTATATTTTTAAGTTTTAAGGCTTTTTCTATCATATTTATAAGTGGAATTCTTTGATGAACTTCATCATCGCAAATTGCTATTTTTAGCATAAGATCACCTCGGAAATAATTATAGCATATACTACCTCCTCTCCAGAAAATATAACAGGTTACCTAAGTTCTAATCAGTAAATTTACTATTTGGAGCAGTGTGTTTTTTATACAGTCATTATATCGAAAGCTATTTTTCTAAGTTCATGTAGATTGTAATAATATAACTTGAAAATGTAATAAGTGGATTTAATACTATTTATAATTTGTACGATAGATTCTAGGATTATTTACGTTTATATATATGAAGGTACCTTTAGAAGGGATGGAGAAGATGATAAATAAAGACAATTTTATTCAAGGCCTAAGATATAAAGATTTAAAAGCTTTAGATTATTTAGTAGAAAACTATTCAGACTTAGGGTTAAAGGTAAGTTATAGCGTCTTAAATAATAGACAACTTAGTGAGGAATGTACTAATGATGTTTTACTTAAAATTTGGAATAATATAGATGCATTTAAGGGGAATAGTGAAAATTTTGCAAAATGGTTTGTAGTAATAGCTAAAAGACACGCAATAGATGTACTGAGAAGAGAAAAAAGACACAGTTGTAACTTAGAGTTAAAGGAAGATTTGGTTTATACCATTGATGATAATACTTTTGAACAAGTAAATAAGAAGTTAGAGGGAGAAGCATTGAAGTCTAGTTTAGAAATGTTAGATAAAAATAGCAAAGAAATTATTGTTAGTCGTTATTTTAAGGATGAAAGTCTAGAGGAAATAAGTTCTAACCTAAAAATAAGTAAAAGTGCTGTAAGTAATAGGCTTTCAAGAGTTAAGAAGAAGCTAATGAATATATTTATAGGGGGGGATTTATAATGAGGCATTATTTTAAAAATATTGATTTTCAGGATGTGGATTTAGAAGAATACAATTATATAGATATAAAATTTTCTAAGAAAGAAAAGGAAGATATAAAAAAGAAGTTAAGAAAAAAGATTATAAAAAGAAAAAATAAGAGAAAGGGATTAGTGGCTTCTATAGCTTTAGTATTGACATCAGTATTATTATTTTCTAATGCAAATGGTGTAGTAGCTAATGTAGTACCTACATTTAATAAACTATATGAAAGCCTTGGTTTTAAATCAAAGGATTTACCACAGTCAGTTTATATTGGTAAAAGTTATGAAGAAAATGGCATAAAAGTTACTTTAGAAAATTTAGTAGGAACAAAGCATGTGATAAAGGTGGCTTTAAAGGTGCAGTATAGTGATAAGTGGAAAAAATCAAATAGACCTTTAGTTCACTTTGCTTATGGCTTTGAAGGAAAATTAGACACTGGTTCAACTGGATGTTTAAAAGACATTGATGAAAACACACAACTTAGAGTTATTGATTTTTGTTCAGATGAAGAGCTTCCAAGCAAGGGGAATTTTAAAATTGAAGCTATGAGCGATGGCTTTAAGAAACCATTAGTTTGGGACATGAAGGTGGATTTTACAAAGAATTTCAAGAATACTATTATTGAAAAGCAGGTAACTATGTCTAAGGATATAGGAGGTAGTATTAACCATATTGAAGCTAATACATTAGGTACTATTATAAGTGGTAACAAGATGTTGTCATTTTCACAAAATGAGGATAGCTATTATTTGAAAGTAGATAATAAAATTTATCCTATGTTTGGATCTTCTTGGGGAAATGAAGATAAAGGCTATTTCCACTCTTTCTTAGAAAATGTTAGTTATAATTGCATTAAAAATTCTAAGAATATTTTACTTGTAAAGCATAGTATTGAGAAATCTGAAAAAGCAAATATTAAAAATATGACAAAGGAAGAGAGTATAGAATACTGTGAGAAAATAGAAAAGCAACTGGATAACCTTCCTAAAGAAGAGGATAGTGGAGTGGTTTATACAAAGAAAATTGCTTTTAAGGATGGGAATAAGGCAGAAATTTATAAGGTAGAGAGAAAGGATGGAAAGCTTCTTATCTATGTTAAGGGTAATAATAAGAAGCAAGTATTTAATATGCTTTCAAAGTTATATACGAGTACAGGCATTTTAGTTCAAAGTATAGAGGATACTGGTGTTGGATATATTGCAGAATTTGATGATATATCAAAGAATAGGGTGACTATTAAGATGACTGTTGCCATATTAGACTGTATTGGAAATTATAACGAAGATGAGTCAAAGATTACATTAAAATAAATAGTGTGTTTCTTAAGAGGGTTATCCCATAATTTATAAAAATTAATAGGATAATTCTCTTTTAATTTTTTATAATTATGTAATAAATTTTAACGCAAGGGGAGTTACGAAATAGGAATAAAAAGAAGAAATATGGAAATGTTACAAAATTAAATTTACAAATATATTTACAGAAAGGTAAAAATATTATATTCTATGACTGAAAAAATGAAATAGTCATAGAGAGAAGAGGAAGTTATGGGTACAGCTTTTACAGATAATGAAAAAAATATAATAAAAACTAAATTAAAGGCTTGTGCAAGTAGTTGTATGAGTAAGTATGGTATAAAAAAAACTACTGTTGATGAATTAGTTAAAGAGGTTGGTATTTCTAAAGGAGCTTTCTATAAATTTTATGATTCTAAAGAATTGCTTTTCTTTGAGGTATTTGAGGATTATCATAGTGAAATATATGGAGCTGCACTTAATATTTTAATTACACGTACAGATTTAAGTGAAAGAGAGCGTATAGAAGAGGCTCTTCTTAAAGCTTGCAAACTTATGAAAGAATCTTCCATTATGTATATTGTGGAAAATGAACTGCAATATTTATTGAGAAAGATACCACCTGAAGTATTAGAAGATCACTTTCATAGCGATGATGTACACATACAAGAACTCGTTAGAAAATCAGGAATTACTATAAATAAAAGTCCTGAATTTGTTTGTGCAGTTACCAAGGCTATTATGTTAACACTTTCTCATCAAAAAAATATTGGGGAAGAATATTATGATGATGTACTAAAGTTACTAGTTAAAGGGGCTTGTCAGCAGCTATTAGAAGGATAAAGCAGTGAAAGATGAGGGGCAATTTTAAAAAAGAAAAATAAATTGCTCCTAATCATTGTAATAGGGAAAATAAAAAATTTAGGTTAAATAGTATAATTGATTGTATAGAATTAGTTTAAAAACTTATATGGAAGTATGCATTTATTAATAATGAGGGATAATTCTAATGTTGTGTTGATAATGAAAATCATTTTAATGCATAAAATATTTATAATATATTCATTTATAAATATTTAATTTAGTTTAAGTACATAAATATATTTGTTCAAAGGAGGTATAATAATGTTTTTAGATGTAAGAGATATTAAGAAAAGTTATGGTGGAGTAGAAAATTCAACTCAGATATTTAAATGGAATTAGTCTAGGGGTAGAGAGGGGACAAATGTGCGTTATTTTAGGTCCTAGCGGTTCAGGAAAATCAACGTTACTTAATACAATCGGAGGCTTAGACGGAGTAGATGAGGGGCAAATTGTTGTAGATGGGTTAGATATTAGTAAGTTAAAAAGTAAAGAATTATCACTTTACAGAAGAAATTACTTAGGGTTTATTTTTCAGTTTTATAATCTTGTACCTAATTTAACACTAAGGGAAAATATACAGGTGTGTGAATATTTGCCAAAGGAATCACTAGATTTAGATGAATTATTAGAAGTATTAGGTATAAAAGAACATAAAAATAAGTTTCCATCCCAATTATCCGGTGGACAACAACAACGTTGTGCTATAGCAAGAGCTTTAATAAAAAACCCCAAGTTATTATTATGTGATGAACCTACAGGTGCTCTAGATTATAAAACCTCTAAAGAAATTTTAATATTACTAGAGGAGATTAATAAAAAATACGGTACCACAATACTTATTGTTACACATAATACAGTTATTAAAGATATGGTTCATAAAGTTATAAAGATTAAAGATGGACAAATTAGTAATGAATATGTAAATGAAAATCTAATACCAGCAATAGAATTACAGTGGTAGAGGAGTTAAAAATATGATTTTAAATAAAAGAATAAAGAGGGAATTAAAAAATAATATTTTTAGATATGGGGCTTTGTTTTTTATGCTCATATTAGGAATATCTATGGTTATTGGTACGTCAGCGGCTACAGACTCAGTAATTAATACTATAAAAGAATGTAACAAAAATAATAATATTGAAAATGGGGAATTTTCAGTATTTGTACCATTATCAGGAAAAGATAAGGAATATCTTAAGAGAAAAGGAGTTCAAATAGAAGAAAATTTTTATATGGATTTTGATTTAGATAATAGTTCTACTCTTAGAGTATTTAAAAATAGAAAGGGAATAAATTTAGTTCAGTTAAATGAGGGTAAACTAGCAGTAAAGGATAATGAAATAGTTTTAGAAAAACATTATGCAAAAAAGTATAATTATAGTGTGAATGATATTATTAGAATAGCAGATAAAAAATATATTGTAACAGGTATTGGCACAGCTCCAGATTATAATTTAGTTATGGCCAATCCTTCAGATATATCTTCCAATATAGAGAAGTTTAGTATTTCTTTTGTAAGTGAAAAAGCATATAATACTTTAAAATCTAGTGGTAGGTTTAAATCCAGCGAAGAATATTGTTATAGTTATATTTTAAAAGGTGAAATGACAGATAAAGAATTAAAAGATGGAGCCAATAAATTAGAAGGTGGAGCTATAAAGCTAAGGGATGGATTAGAAAATCTCAGTGATGGAACGGGCGCCTTATCTGGAGCTATGGGAGAGTTAAGATCAGGAATCGATGATATAAAATCAGGTACAGCATCCCTAAAAAGGGGAAGTGAATCTTTAGAAGGAGGAATATATTATCCATAATAAAAAGCACTTTTTATTATGTCAAAGAATATTATTGATATTAAATAGGAAAAGAATATGATAAATATATTGTATTCTATAATTTAGAATATTTTTAAATGCATCTTGCAAACTATTAAATTTTAATATATTATTAACTTAAAGATTTAAATGTTATATATATC
>OGSC01000570.1_pt1 | contig 15005 bp, 14 predicted proteins | sample 1573751 | NCBI WGS metagenome assembly OGSC01 (sample SAMN03295840, study PRJEB24534) | human gut metagenome | isolation source: fecal sample 8 from infant 5 | host: Homo sapiens | place: USA: Pittsburgh, PA | collected 2014-07
AAAACTAATTTTTAATTAAAAAATAAATAAAATTATTCTTATATATGGTAGGGTTAATATTTTAAGTAACAAAATATTAACCCTACCTAATTTTTATATTAGAAATAAAAATATAATTGTAGATATTAAATAACGACCAAAGGTAAAATCTACAATTATACAGTATAAGTACTAACCTTTTTATATTATTTTAAAAAGTGAGATATTATAGTAATTATCCATAAATGTATAGGATAAAAAGCATAAAACATATATTTTATGAACTTATTATTAAGTCCTCTTTGGCCATTATACATAAGAATAAGAGGAAGAGCAAAAATCATTAACCATTGGTAATTTAATACGAATAAATTCAAATAAGTTAGTCCTCCACCGCTAACCATAATAAATTCAAACAAAGAAATTGAAATATATCCAATAGATAATTTAATTTTATCCTCTCTAAAAAAGTAGAAAACTAAAGTCATTAATACTCCATCAAGAGATGCTTCTGTAAAAATAGCTAATATACCTACTATAATAGCTAGTGGAATACCAAATTTATAATTTTTACTTTTTCTGGTATAATCAATAACATACATCAAAAGTACTGATAATCCTAGAGATAAAAATATGTTATTTTGCAATGTTTCCTTTCCTGGTAGAGCATAATTTAATATTGAAGAACCTGCAAACATAATAGCTCCCCATCCGAATAATCTTCCTAAATATTTATTCTTATTTTTTGTATGAAAAAATCCTTCTGCCACAAAAAAGAAAAATATAGGGGCTACCAATCTACCAAGCCATCCAAACCATATTGGCGTATTATCAAAAGCTTTAGGCAAATGATCTAATACCATAAGTATCATTGCTATAATTTTCAATTTAAAACTATCTAATTTCATAATATAAATCCTCCTTTAAGTATTTCTTTTATGAATAAAATTATATATGGTTAAAAGAGATAGGGGAATTTATTTATATTACATAAACATTACAATAGTGTAATAAAAAACTCATTTAATTTTAATAAATCACTAATTAATAACTTTAAACAATATTATTATGTAACAATAAAAACTCTATTTATATTTTTATGTCATAATAAGTAATTCTTATTTATATAATTTATTGGAGCATATTTTTTATATTGCAATCAATAAATTCCTAGGAGGAGTAATGAATAATAGCTTTTGCCCATTAATTGAAAGAAAAGATACCACCTCAAAAATTCTTTGGAAAGAAGCTTTAAATTTAATTAATCATAGGAGAACTAAAAAAATAAATGCTATATGGTTGGAGGTTACAGGTTGCTCTGGAAATATAATTTCTCTTCTAAATGCAGAAAACCCAGGGCTTATTTATATATTAAAAAATATAGTTAACTTAACTTTTAATAATGCTTTAATGGGAGCCGAAGGAGAATTTGCCTATGAACAGTTTCTAAATACATTGAATACAGAATTTATATTATTAGTAGATGGAGCTGTATCCACTAAAGAAAATGGTTATTATAACATTATTGCTAATTATAAAGGGAAGCCAGTCACCGCATTAGAGGCAGTAAAGATGGCAGGCGAAAAAGCAAAATATGTAGTAACTGTAGGAACCTGTTCCTCTTATGGCGGTATTTCTGCGGCTAAGCCTAATCCTTCCGGTAGCAAAAGCGTAGAAGCTGTTATAAATAAAGAAGTAATAAAATTGCCGGGATGTCCTTGCCATCCTGATTGGGTAGTAGGTACTTTAGCCCATTTAGTAGCTTACGGTAAACCAGAATTAGATAATAAAGGGAGACCTATATTATTTTATGGTATAACCATTCATGATAGTTGTACAAGAAGAGGTTTTTTTGATAAAGGAATCTTTGCAAAAAAATTTGGAGAAGAAGGATGTATGTTTAAGTTAGGCTGTAGAGGACCTGTTACAAGAACAGATTGCCCGAGAAGAAAATGGAATGGCTATGTAAATTGGCCTATTGGAGACAACACAAATTGTATAGGCTGTGCCCAAGAAAGATTTCCAGATGGTATGGAACCCTTTGTTAGGTATTAATTTCTATAGTTTAAAAAGTAAAGTATATTAATTTTTAGTTTAAATTATTTATGCTTAAGGTAACTAACTAAATTTTAAATTATAAAAAGGGGAGGTCATTATGGGAAAGACTATCACTATTGATCCTATAACTAGGATTAGTGGATTTTTAGAAATAAAGGTAAAAGTAGAAGATAACATTATTGTAGATGGTGAAACCAGCGGATTATTATTTAGAGGTTTTGAAAAAATGTTAGAAGGAAGACCTCCTTTAGATGCTATATATTTTACTGAAAGAATATGTGGGATATGTTCTACTGCACATGCTATGACTTCTACTTTAGCTTTAGAAAATGCATTAAATATAACACCAAGTATAAATGATTTATATATAAGAGATATGATGCATGGATTTGAATTTATACAAAATCACCTAAGACAGTTTTATTGTTTTACTATACCCAGCTATGTAAATTTACCTAATATAAAGCCTATATATCCTCAGGAATATAGTGATTTTAGATTACCTAAAAAGCTTAATGAAAGAATAAGTTCTCATTATGAAGAAGGCATAAAGTATAGTAGATTAGCCCATGAAGCCTTAGCTGTATTAGGAGGTAAAGCACCTCATACTCATGGTATCTTTGTAGGAGGAGTTACTGTAAATATAGATTCTTACAAATTAACAAAAATACAATCCATATTAAAGGCAATAAAAGAGTTTGTAAATACCTATATGCTAGAGGATATGAATATAATTGCTAAGTATTACTCTGACTATTTTAACCTTGGAAAAACCTATGGGAATTTTATGAGTTTTGGTGTATTTGATAACTATGAGGACAAAAATATAAGTTATGTAAAACCAGGAGTAATAATAAATAATAAATCAGAAAATTTTGACAGAAATAAAATAACAGAAAATATTCGTTATGCTTGGTATGTAAGTGACACTATAACAGAAAATCCAATTATGGATAATGAGTATACTGTAGATTTAAAGAAAGAAGGAGCTTATAGTTTTGTAAAGGCGCCTAGATATGATGGGTTACCTATGGAAGTAGGCCCTCTAGCTAGATTAAAAATTGCTGGAGAATATACTGGTGGTAATTCCTCTATGGATAGAAATATAGCCCGTGTTCTAGAAACTAAAAAAATAATAGATATACTATCTAATATATCAGAAAAAATTCAATTAATACCTAATAATCAATCTGTATATAATATCCCAGATAATGCTTTTGGAGAAGGTCTTATAGATACTACTAGAGGTTCCTTATCACACTTTATAAAAATAGAAAATAAAATCATCAAATACTATAACATTATAACTCCTACAGCCTGGAATATATCTCCTAAGGATTCAAATGGTACAAGAGGTGTGGGAGAAAAATCCTTAATAGGTTCAAAAATAAATAATGTAGAAAAGCCCGTAGAAATAGGTAGAATAATCCGCTCTTTTGATCCCTGCATTTCCTGTGCCACCCATTTAATAAGTAATAATAATGAACCAATTAAAGTGGAGGTTTTAGTATAGCTATTAAAGTTATTGCTATAGGAAATGTTTTAATGGGTGATGATGGTATAGCCATAGACATAGCTAAAAATATACATGGATTTTTAAAAGAAAATAATATAGAAGTTATAATAGGAGAAACGGATTTTGAGTATTGTCTTTCAAATATAGAAGGTGATGATTTTTTGTTTATACTAGACGCAGGGTATTACGGTAAAAAGGTAGGAGATATAACAATTTTACCACTAGATACTTATACTTCACACAAAAAGGGATATACTCAACACAGCTATAGTTTTATAGATTTAGTTAAACTTTATTATAAAGAAACTAAGGGATATATTTTAGCTATTGAAGTTTCTAACATAGATTATACTTTAGAAATCAGTAAGGAACTTAAAGCTAATATGAATAAAATTTCTAATGAAGTAATATCTATAATTAGAAAGAAAATAAAATATCTGATTTTATGATAATGGAAAATGTAAGTATTAGCAGTAATATAAATAAAATAATAAGTATATTTTAGTAAGACTTTGAAAATTTTTGTTTGAATAATCGTTTAATAGTAGTGTTAAGGAGTAAAAAATGAAATGTAATGATTGTGTATTCTTAAAGCTTTCTAGCTATCGTCATAGAATATCTTATTATAGTCAAATGCTATTTTTTAGCTCAAACTTATCAGAAATAAAATTTTATACAGATTTAATAGAGAAAGAATTAACTGAGCTAAAAAAACTAACAAAACATTGTGAGGACAGCTTCAAAATATCAAAAAATAACAGGTTTTATTATAATAATTTTTCATATGATTTAAAAGCGAATAAAATTACACTCCAAAATAGAACTAGCGAAGGTAACAATATGGAAAGACAAAAGGAATTTACATTAGAAGAATTAAAAAAATATGATGGAAGTAATGGAAAACCAGCTTATGTAGCAGTGAATGGTATTGTATATGATGTAAGTTCTGAAGCTACTTGGGGTGGTGGAACTCATTTTGGACTTTATTCTGGAAAAGATTTAAGTAGTGAATTTTTAGGATGTCATAAAGGTATGATAGAAATCTTAAATAAAATACCTAAAGTAGGTATCCTTAGATTTCTGTAAAATTTGATTATGAATAATATTTTTTATTGATAATTATATAAAAAAATAAGATATAAGTTTGATGTTATAAAGAAAAAGGCTGACTATATATTTTTAATATGTAGCCTATGTACAAAGTAAATAAAATAAAGTCTTGTGTGGTAAGATACACGAAATATTGGGGAAAGGGAGTAAAAAGATGCATGATACTTTTTTAATAGATAGAATATGGGTTAAGGTACAAGAACTATGCAAAGAAAACGAAATGGAGAAACTCACCAAATTAGTAGTGACAGTAAATAATAACAGTCATGTGAATAAAGAAAATCTATATGATCATATAACAAAGTGCAATAGTGAATTAATAGATGAAAATATAGAAATTGTTGTAGAAAGACAACCTATAGATGAACAAACAGCTATTATTGAATCCTTAGAAGGTGATGTATCTGAATCATATAGATAAAGTTAATAATAAAAGACGATATTTAATAAAAATAGAAGGTATAGTACAAGGGGTGGGCTTTAGACCTTTTGTATATAATAAAGCAAAGGAGTTTCATTTAAAAGGATATGTGAAAAATAAGGGCAGTATGGTAGAAATAGATTTAGAGGGACATAAAGAAAATATTAAAAATTTCTTATTAGAAGTAGTTAAAAATCCTCCGATTATGTCTAAAATAGAAAACTTGAAATGTAAATTTTTGAAACCTATTAATTATAGGGACTTTATCATCAAAGAAAGTTCTAGTGAAAAAAATGCAGCAAATTTTATAAGTCCAGATATAGCCCTTTGTCAAAACTGTATAAAAGAATTAAATTTAAGTACTAATAAAAGATATGAACATCCTTTTATTAATTGTACAGATTGCGGACCTAGATACTCTATTATAAAATCTTTGCCCTATGATAGAGAAAGTACAACTATGAAAAATTTTACTATGTGTAATAGTTGCAGACAAGAATATGATATTCCAGACAATAGACGATTTCATGCAGAGCCTAATTGTTGTAATTTATGTGGTCCTTCCTTAATATTATTGAATAATAAAAAACAAGTTATATGTACTAATAAAGCAAAAGAATATATAAATAATGGTGATTATAATAAAAAGAAAATTTATAACAATTATATAAATCTAGCTAATTTAAGTTATAAAAGACATCCCATTTATACTGCTGTAGAATTAATAAAAAAGGGATACATTGTAGCTGTAAAAGGTATAGGAGGATTTCATTTAGTTTGTAATGGTAAAAATAAAAAGGCTATAGAGAATTTAAGAATAAGAAAAAAAAGACCTCATAAACCTTTAGCTATAATGTGTAAGGATTTAAAAACCGTAAAAGAATTATGTTATATATCTAAATTAGAAGAACAGATTTTAAAAGGCAATAAAAAACCTATTTTAATTTTAAAGAAAAAAAGTACAAATATATTGCCAGATAACATAGCTCCTTTAAATAAATATATAGGAGTTATGCTGCCTTATAGCCCGCTCCATTATTTACTATTTAAAGAAGGTTTAGATGTAATAATAGCTACTAGTGGCAATATAAGTGGAATACCTATGGAATATAAAAACTGTGAGGCTATAGAAAATTTAAAAATTGTAGCAGATTATTTTTTAATCCATAATAGAGATATTCATACTCCTGTTGATGATTCTGTAGTAAAAGTTATAAATAATAAAGAAAGTTTAATTAGAATAGGTCGTGGTTATGCTCCTTATACTTTAAATATAGAAAGTAAAAATGAATTATTGGCAAAGGGTACAGAAGAAAAAAACACCTTTTGCCTTTCTAAAAAGGGATATGTGTACATGAGTCAATATATAGGAGACTTAAAAAATCTAGATTGTTATAGTAGACATTTAAATACTATAAAACATTTAAAGGCTTTGTTAGATATAAATCCTAAAATAGCTGTTGAAGATTTACATCCAAATTTTAATACTAATTGTGAAAATAAAAGCTATAATAAAACCATTAAAGTTCAACATCATCATGCTCATATGGTAAGTTGTATGGTAGAGCACTCATTATTTGATAGGGTTATAGCTGTTATATTTGATGGTACAGGCTTTGGTAAGGATAATAGTATATGGGGAGGAGAATTCTTAGTAGGTGACAGAACCTATTTTGAAAGAGTTGGTCATCTAAAAAAAGTTAAGATACAGGGTGGAGATAAATCCATAAAAGAACCTTGGAGGTGTGCTTTAAGTTACTTGCATTCTATAAATTATAAAAATAGTTCTATTATTAAAAACATAGAAGAAGAAAAAATTGAAATAGTAAAAAAAGCTTTATTCAATAATATAAATTGCTATACATCTTCTAGTATGGGAAGATTTTTTGATGCAGTAGCTTCATTAGCAGGTATAAGAAATATCATAAGTTATGATGGTCAAGCTCCTATAGAATTAGAAAATATAATAGATGAATCTGTATCCCTTTATTATGATTATAGCATCAACAAAATAGATAATGTTTTAGAAATAGATTATAAAAATATACTTTTAGGAATAATTACAGATTTAGAAGAAAACAAAGATCTAACTACTATATCCTCAAAATTTCATAATACAGTTATTAATTTTACCTGTGATTTGGTATGTAAAATAAAAAAAAGTTATAAACTTAAATATAAATTAGATAAAGTTGTTTTAAGCGGAGGAGTTTTTCAAAACAATTACTTATTAAAAGGTATATACAATAAATTAAAGGATAATGGGTTTAAGGTATTTTTTAATGAAAAAGTTCCTATAAATGATGAAGGAATAAGCCTTGGTCAATTAGCTATTGGTGACTCTATTATAGAAAGGGAGAGAAGAAATGTGCATTGCAATACCAGGGAAAATTATAAGTATTGATAGAGATTATGCTATAACAAATACCATGGGTGTAGAAAGTGAAGTAAATATAAAACTTATAGAAAACCCTTGTATAAATGACTATGTTTTAATTCATGCAGGTTGTGCTATAGAAAAAATAGATTATGAGTACTTTTCTTATTTAGAACATATTATAGGAGAAGCTTTAAGGAGTAATTCAAATGGATGCTAACAAATTAATGGATGAAATTATAAGAAAAATAAAAGATTTAAATATAAGGCCTCTAAAAATAATGGAGGTGTGTGGTAGTCATACTGATATCATAGGTAAATTAGGCCTAAGAGATATTTTATACCCTAAGGTAAAATTCATATCTGGTCCTGGATGCCCTGTATGTGTAACGGATGAAAGTTATATAAATGCAGCTTTAGAACTTTTAAATAAGAAAAATATATTAATAACTACCTTTGGAGATTTAGTAAGAGTTAAAGGCAGTAGTAATAGTTTGATGGATAAAAAAATAGATCATAATAATATAAAAATTGTATACTCACCCTTAGAAGCTATTAAAATGGCAAAAGAAAATAAATCTTTAGAAGTAGTTTTTCTAGCAGTGGGCTTTGAAACTACCGCCCCCTTAATAGCCTTATCAGTAAAAAAAGCTAAACATGAAAAAATAGAAAATATAAGCTTTTTATTAGGTTTAAAAACAATGAAACCCATATTAGAGCATATATTTAAAGATAAAAATCATGATATAGATGGATTAATTTGTCCAGGCCATGTAGCTTCTATTAAAGGAGCTAATTATTTTAGTTTTATAAGAGATACATATAATATTCCAGCAGCAATATCAGGATTTCAACCCTTAGATATTTTAAGTTCTATATATTTTATTATAAATGGTAATATGAAAAATGAAAAAACTTTTATAAATTTATATAAGACCTGTGTAAAAGAAGAAGGAAATAAAATTGCTAATGAACTTATAGATGAAGTTTTTTCCCCTGAGGATTCAAACTGGAGAGGTATAGGATTAATTAAAAACTCTGCTTTAGGTTTAAAGCATATATATAGTGACTATGATGCTTTAAAAAAATTCAATATAAAAATTGAACAGTATAAAAAATCTTCTAGCTGTATATGTGGTGAAATTATATTAGGTAAAAAATCTCCTAAGGAATGTACCTTGTTTTCTAAAGAATGTACTCCACGAGACTCAAGGGGTCCCTGTATGGTATCTAAAGAGGGCGCTTGTGCTATATTTTATAAATATAATAATTTTAAATTTTGAAAAACATTAAATTATAAACTAAAAATTTATTTTAAATGCTTTTCAAAGATACTGAGCCTATTAAAATATGTAATTGTAAGATACAAGGAGGAAATATAGATTGGATGAATTTATTACATTAAGTCACGGGCATGGTGGAAAGTATACCCATGAACTTATAGAAAAGATTATGTATAAACATTTTAGTAATGAAACTCTCATAAAAGGTATAGATTCTGGAATTTTTAATATAGAAAAAAGTAAGTTAGCCTTCACTACAGATTCCTTTGTGGTAAAGCCCTTATTTTTCACTGGAGGAGATATAGGGAAATTAGCAGTATGTGGTACTGTAAATGATCTATCTGTATCTGGGGCTAAACCTCTTTATTTAAGTTGTTCTTTTATAATAGAAGAGGGATTTCCTATAAAAAAACTAGAACTTATAGTAGAATCTATGGGAAACACAGCTAAAGAAGTTGGAGTTTTAATAGTAACAGGGGATACTAAAGTAGTAGAAAAAGGGGATGTAGACCAAATTTTTATAAATACTGCAGGCATAGGAATTATAGAAGGGCAATATGCTATTAAAAATATTGAAAAGGGTGATAAAGTTATAGTTACAGGAAACATAGGGGATCATGGAACAACTATAGCTTTAGACAGGTATAATTTAAATATAAAAGCAGATTTAAAAAGCGATTGTACAGCAGTTAATACTATAACCAATAATTTAAAAGAATATTATCCTTATATAAAAATAATGAAAGATCCCACTAGAGGAGGAGTTGCAACAACTTTAAATGAAATAGCAACATTAACTAACCATTTAGGTATATGTATTTGGGAAGATAAAATACCTATAAAAAGAGAAGTAAGAGCAATAAATGAGATGTTAGGCTTAGATCCTTTATACATGGCCTGTGAGGGAAGAATAATTATGGTAGTGGAAGACCAATATGCAGAGGATATGTTAAAAATCATAAAAGAAATAGATGATTGTGAAAATGCAAAAATAATAGGTACTTTTGTGGAAAAGCCATACAATATAGTATATGTAGAAAATTTTTTAGGTGGTACACGAATAATAAATATGTTAGAAGGAGATATGCTTCCAAGAATATGTTAAATTTATTGAAATTAATCCCTAGTTAATTAATGAATAAATTTTAATAGTTCTTAATTTAAGGTAATTAAAAATTGGCTTAATTTCTCACAGGATATAAGAAATTAAGCCAAGGATAACGCCTCCACCGGTTAGAAAACTTTTAAATTAGATAAATTAATCTTCATTCGAGGATTCTACTACTCTTTTTAAATTAGTTAAAGTTATTTTGGTTTCTGCAGTAGTTTCTCCCAAAAGGCTAGCGATTTCTTGAGCTACTCTCATCTGTTTCTCTATTACTTCTTCTGCTGCACTAAAAGAACTTTCTTTAAGTGTTTTTAGTTTCTCTTTACTTTTCTCTTTTTCTGTTATATCAGTTAAAGATAGAAGAAAAATGTTTTGCTTTTCTATAAAAATAATACTTTCTATAAATACTAGCCCATAATTATTAATAGTAATTTTTTTACCTAAAATGTTATTTTTACTTTCTTTAACTTTAATAAAATCTTCTTCACTTATCAGGAAGTTTATAGATTTATTTTTAACTAGGTTTTTCTCTAACATAAAGGTTTTTTCAGCTGCAGGGTTTATTTCTATTATATTCAGTTGATAATCTACCGTTATTATACAATTGACTGTATTCTCAAAAATTATATTGGATATATTTTCAGCCTTACTTCTCATAAAATGAAGACACATCTCAGGTTCTGCCATACCTTTTAAAATAGCATTGGCTTTATCTATACAAGTATTATATCCACAAACCCCACAATTTAGTTCATCTTCTTTACTATATTTCCCCATGGTTTTTAATATATTTTTAATTTTTTCTTCATGTTGTATTTCTTTATTTATAGATTTATCTACAAAATCTCTATGAAAGTTTAAGTTGAAATTTTTTAGAACATTTTGTTTATCTGTTTTGTTCTCGGAAGATTTTATATAATTCTGTCTATTTTCAATATAATTTTGAACCTTTTCTAACTTATTATAATATTCATGATTATTAGTTATAACTTCAGGACCGCCTATACAACTACCTACACAAGCACTAGCTTCTATAAAAGAATTTTTTATATATCCCTTTTTCATACTTTCAAAAATATCTATGCAAGCATATACTCCATCTACGTAAAAAGATTTTATATTTTTATTCTTTAACTCATCCTTAAAATTACTAATAATACCTCCAGCAATAGGATAATAACTACCTAATTCTAAAGATCTATTATCAAACTCTAAAGGCTCTAACTTTTCCATACTTATATTATGTTCTTTCAATAAATTCAAATACTCTTCATAGGTTAAAACAGCATCTATACTATTTTCAAAATTATAATTTTCATGTTCCGCTTTTTTAGCAGTACAGGGTCCTATAAATAATGTAAATGAATCTTCACCATAGATTGTTTTCAATATTTTACCATGGCAAGCCATAGGGGACATAAAAGGAAGCATATATTTCACTAACTCTGGATAATATTTTTCAACAAGAAGATTTACAGAAGGACAAGCTGTTGTAATATAATAATCTTGTTTATTTTCTTTTATAAAGCTTTTATATAGCTTAGTAGTCATATCTGCTCCTAAAGCAGTTTCTTCTGCGTATTTTATACCTAAGGCTTTTAGTGAAGCTACTATTTTCCCATAGGATACATTAAAATTCCCCATAAAAGAAGGTGCAATTGATGCTATTATTTTTTTATTTCCATTTAGAGCTTTTTTTACTTTATCTAGGTAATTAACGACTTTTCTAGCATTTTGAGGACATACTAAAACACAACGACTACATAATATACATCTTTCTATTTCTATTTTTGCTTGATGATTTTTAAATTTTATGGCCTTTACAGGACAACTTCTTAAGCATTTATAACAATTTTTACAATTAGCTTTTTTAAAATTTATATAATCCATAGTTTTCCTCCTAACTAAAGGAAATATTTAAGATAGATGAATTTACTATACTATATTCAGGGTAACCTTAGTGATAACTGTTTTAACCCTAGTATATATAAGTTATATTCCATTTACAGTAACATTTTTACCTAGTTTTCTCATATGTTCTGATAGTTCTTCCACTAATTTTAATTTAATACTTAAGTCTACAGGTAAATTTGGATTCTGATGAGCAGGATTCATAGCACTACCAACCCATATATTTAAATGAGTACATTCCATTAATACTTTAACCAACAAAGAAGCTGCATCCTTACCTAATATTAATTTATTTTCCTCTATTTTATGAAAAGGATTAGAATAACTTTTTATTATATCTAATGCGCGACTTAATGTAAGCACTCCTTCTGTAATTAAATCTATGCCCTCCATAGTAGCTGTAGGGGGAAGATCAGTATTTATAAGTTCTAGATTTACTTTTAACTCTCTATTTAACTCTCTTTGAAGTATATTAGCTGCAGTTCCTCCACAAATTACTTTTTTACCCTTAGCTTTCATTAATTGTTCTATAACATATTTATCTTTAGATTTATCTTTAGGAGGGCCTGTAAATAAATCTACATAGGCTGGCTTTTTTATACCTATAGAAACTACCGTTGTATCATCTCCGGGTTTCCCAGCATAAAGATCAAAGCATACTTCTAATAGATCTTTTGCAATAAATTGAGCAGATATATTTTGATGAGATCTTCTTTCTAAATAGTCTTTAACATTTCCCCATTGCCAACCTAGATTAAGTATTTCACCTAGTCCAGCATGAATAACTCCGTCACTTACTACAGTAAGCAAATCACCGGGTTTTAATTTTATATTACTTTCTAAAACTCTTTTAGAATCTATTATTATTTCTTTTTTAGGGAAGTCTAAATATTTATTATTTCTTATAATAAATATTGGAGGGCTATCATATTCTGCAATATAAGCATCTCCATTATTATATATTTTTATTAAAGTGAAAGTGGAGTAGGCTATGTTTCTTACTTTACATATAGGTAAAGTATTTACTATAGTATCTACTGTATCATATAAATTAGCACCTTCTTTAAGCATAGTGGCTGCTATTTTAGATGTTAAGGTAGATAGTATATTAGCTTTAACTCCACTGCCTAACCCATCTGCTAATACTATTATAGTGCAATCTGAAAGCCGTACAATTTCTACCATATCTCCACATAATTCTTCACCATATTTATTTAAACTATGAGAAGCTACCTCTACAAACAAACTCATTCTATATCACTTTTATCTCCTTCCACTACTTGTTTTAATTTAGTTAAAGTAATTTTAGTTTCTGCAGTAGTTTCACCGAGAAGACTAGCTATTTCTTGAGCTACTCTCATTTGCTTTTCTATTACCTTTTGAGCTGTATCTATGGTTTGTTCTTTTACTTTTAATAGTTCTTCCTTATTTTCTTCTTCTTTTGTAATATCCATCATAGATACCAAAACTATATCTTGTTTTGGCATATAAACTATAGTTTTAATAAAAATTACATTGTATTTATAATAATGTACCTTTTTACCTATAATGCTTTTCCCTGTTTCTCTAACATATCTAAAATCCTCATCATTAATTAATAGGGATATAGGTTTGTCCTTTATATCTTTGGCTTTCATCATAAAAGCTTTTTCAGCAGCAGGATTTATTTCTTTTACATGCATATTTTCATCTAGAATAAAAATGCAGTTAACTGTATTTTCGAAAATTACATTAGTCAAATTTTCAGCTTTATTTCTCATAAAATGAAGACACATATTGGTTTCTGCCATTCCTTCATAAATAGCCTGTGCTTTCTCTATGCAAGTATTATAACCACATACTCCACAATTAAGTTCATCTTCCTTTGTATGTTTTCCCATACTTTTCATTATTTTTAAGATTTCTTTTCGTGAAGCTTCTTTTTTTTCAAAACGTCTATCTAAAAAAGGGGTTGAAAAATCAATGTTATCTGGTACAGAAAGTAATCTTATTGTATTACTAGTCTCTCTATTTTTTATATAATTTTTAACTTTATTTAATCTTGTATAGTAAGAAACTTCATTTTTTACCATGTTAGGTCCTCCTACACAATTTCCTCTACAGGCAGTAATTTCCAAAAATGTATTAGATATTTCACCTATTTCCATGCTTTTTAATACTTGAATAGATTCCTCAATACCGCTTATTGACATTGATATTAAGTTATTATTTTCTATTACATTTTCCATAGAATTTATTATTCCACCACTTAAAGTAAAAGAACGGATTTTCTTATAAGCATTTCTATCAAATTCTCCTATAGGCATAGAATTTAAATCTATATTCCACTCTTTAAACCAGGTCTTCAATTCATCAAAATTTATAACAGCATCTACAACTTTTTCTTTTTTATAAATATCTGATTCTGTCTTTTTAGCTATACAAGGGCCTATAAATACTACAAAAGCATCCTTATCCCAAATTTCCTTTAATATTTTCCCATGAGCTGTCATGGAAGAGGAAATAGGTATCATATATTTTATAAGAGAAGGGAAATACTTTTCTATTAAATTTACAATAGAAGGGCATGAGCTTGTAATATAATTATTTAATTTAGTTGTTTCTATATAATCCTTATATAGTTCAGTAACAATTTCTCCACCAAGGGCTGTTTCCTCTACATAAGAAAATCCTAATCCTCTTAAGGCAGAAACTATCTTGCCTTCCTCCACATTAAATACTCCTGCAAATACTGAAGAAACACTAGCCACAACTTTCTTCCCAGACTTTATAGCTTCTTTTACATGTTTTATATCCGGTTTATCCTTTTTAGCATTTTGAGGGCAAATCACAAGACATCTTCCACAGGATATACATCTTTCTTCAACTATTTCAGCTTTTTCATTTTTAAATTTAATGGCTTTTACTGGGCAGGCTCTTAAACATTTATAACAGTTTTTGCAGTTTAAACCGGATATATCTATATAATTCATTACTCTGTCCCCCTCAATACCACATTGTTAAAAAATTCTTCAGCATTTTCTTCATTTACAGAATAAATTTTATCTCCAACATTTACAGAAACACCTTCAGTACAATGACCTAAACAAAAAGAACCCTTTATTTCCACTTTGTCTTTCAAATTGTTTTTCTCTATAAAATTTTGGAGTAAAGTGATAACTTTATAAGAACCCTTTAAATGACAAGCACTTCCCACACAAATGTTTATTGTTAACATAAAAATAACCACCCTCTATAAATTG
>OGSC01000576.1_pt1 | contig 14880 bp, 16 predicted proteins | sample 1573751 | NCBI WGS metagenome assembly OGSC01 (sample SAMN03295840, study PRJEB24534) | human gut metagenome | isolation source: fecal sample 8 from infant 5 | host: Homo sapiens | place: USA: Pittsburgh, PA | collected 2014-07
ATATTAGTTTTCCCTTGAGCATTATTACCTACAAAAATATTTGTATTTGGACTTAATTCTAAATACATATCATCATAATTTCTAAAATTTATTAAGTGCACATTTTTTATATACATTCTAAACACCTAAATTAATTATACCATAATATTTTTTACTAACAATTATTTAAAATTTATATAAAATTTTAAATAATTTTATATGTTTCATTATTAAACTCTATTAAGTCGCCTATTTTAAGTTTTCTACCTCTTCTTTTTTCTATTTCTCCATTAACTTTAACTTCTCCGTTTTGTATAAAAAATTTAGCCTCTGAACCTAAAGTTGTTGCCCCTGACCATTTTAAGAAAGAATCTAATTTTATTATTTCTGAATTAATTTTTATTTCAACCATCTTTAATACCTCTTTTAATTAATTATTGTTTAACCTTACTGGTAAAACTAGATAAGTACAATTGTTTATTTCTGTATTTTTTATAATACAAGGACTTACACTACTTGAAAATTCTAATACAACCTCATTATCTTCCATAGTTTTCAACACATCTAAAAGATATTTTGAATTAAATGCAATTTGCAAATCTTCTCCTTGCAATACAACTTTTAATTCTTCTCGAACCATTCCTAATTGAGAATTTGATGTTATTACAATTTTATCATCTGAGAAATCAAATTTAACTAAATTAGTGTTTCCTTCTTTAGCCATAAGAGAGGCTCTTTCTATAGAATTTAAAAGCTCTGATCTTTTAGCTATTATTTTTAAGTTAAATTCTTCAGGTATTATAGACTTATAGCTAATAAATTCTCCTTCTAATAATCTTGAAATTATTTTTGTTTCTCCTATACTAAATAAAATATGATTAGGAGTAAATGTAATATTAACATTTTCATTATCTTCTTCTAAAATTTTTGAAACTTCATTTAATGTTTTCCCTGGAATAACAGCATTTATCGTATTATCATTATCAACAACTTCGCTTCTTAAAGCTAACCTATAACCATCTAAAGCTACTAAATTTAGCATTTTGTCTTTTATTTGAAATAAAACACCTGTAAGAATAGGTCTTGTTTCATCTTGAGCTGTAGCAAATATAGTTCCTTTAATCATATTTTTTAATTTACTTTCACCTATGGAAAATATCATATTTTCATTGATAATAGGTGGATTAGGGAATTCATCTGGATTCATATATATTAGATTAAATCTAGAATTTTGACATATTATTTCTATAGAATTATCTTCTAATGTATTTATTTCTATTAGATCATTAGGTAATTTTCTTATTATTTCACCAAAAAGTCTAGCATCTAAAACTATAGTTCCCTCTTCTAAAATATTAGCTTTTACTTTTGTTTCAATACTAAGATCCATATCAGAACCAGTTAAGACCAATTCATTTTTATTAGCTCTAATAAGTATTCCAGATAATATAGGTAAAGTTGATTTTCCAGTTACTGCTTTTTGAACTATAGATATACCTTCTAGTAAAATGTTTTTTTGACAAGTTATTTTCATAAAATTAGCCTCCTTTATTAACAATTCCTATTGTTAGAATAGAAATAGATAATATAATAAAATAGTAGTAGTAGTAGTAGGGCTTGTTGATATGTTAATAAGTCTTACAAAGCTTAAAATATCAACATTTTTCATAACAAAATAATTGTGGATAAGTTAACATTAAAATTAAGTGCTTATCCACAGGAAATATGTTTAATTTATATTTAGTACATTATCAACAAATAAATAAGATATTATTATAAACATTTGTATATTATTTTTGATTAATTCGTTTATTTAATTCCTTTATTGCATTTTGAAGACTTTCGTCTTTTTTTAAGTTATTAGATATCTTTTCATAGGCATGAATAACTGTAGTATGATCACGTCCGCCAAATTCTTCACCAATTTTAGGTAATGACATGTCCGTTAGTTTTCTAGAAAGGTACATGGCTATTTGACGCGGAAAAGCAATATTTCTTGTTCTTCTAGCTGATTTTAGATCTTCTATTTTTAGATTATAATAGTTTGCTACAACTTCTTGAATAATATCTATAGTGACTTGCCTTGTTTGCTTACTTGAGATTATATCTTTCAGTGCTTCAGAAGCTAAATCTACACTTATTTCTTTATTAGTAAGTGATGAAAAGGCTACTATTCTTATTAAAGCTCCTTCTAATTCACGAATATTTGATTTAATTTTTGTAGCTATATATACCATTACTTCATTAGGAATATTTAATTTTTCTACATCAGCTTTTTTCTTTAAAATGGCCATCCTGGTTTCAAAATCAGGTGCTTGAATATCAGCTATAAGTCCCCATTCAAATCTAGATCTTAATCTATCTTCTAAAGTAGGTATTTCTTTTGGGGGACGGTCACTTGATATAATTATTTGTTTGTTAGCTTCATACAGGGCATTAAAAGTATGGAAAAATTCCTCTTGAGTTCTTTCTTTTCCAGCAATAAATTGAATATCATCAACTAATAAAATATCTATATTTCTATATTTATTTCTAAATTCTACATTTTTATCATCTTTTATAGAATTAATTAATTCATTTGTAAATTTCTCAGAAGATACATAAACTACTTGAGATTTAGGATTGTTATTCAATATATAATGACCGATAGCATGCATTAAGTGAGTTTTACCAAGACCAACTCCACCATATATAAATAAAGGATTATATGCTTTAGCAGGTGATTCTGCTACTGCTAAAGATGCTGCATGAGCGAATCTATTACTATTTCCTATTACAAACGAATCAAAAGTATATTTAGGATTTAACATAGTAGACATTTCATCATTTACAACTATATTAGATTTTTCGTTATTATGATTTTTTTGATTTTCTTCTATTTTTTCTTCAGTAGTTACAATAAAATCTATATTATATTTTTTTGAGGTAAGTAATTTTAGCGCATTAACTATAAGATCTTTGTACCTACTTTCAAGAATTCCTTTTGTAAAATCATTTGGTACAGCTAGTTTCAATGAATTATTTTCAAGAGAAATAGGGTTAATACTTTTAATCCATGTATTAAAACTTACTTCTGTAAGTTCACCTTTTATAATATTTATTGCCTTTTCCCAGGTTTCTGTAAGGTGGGTATTCATAATTTAATCCTCCAGTCTTGATAGAAACTTAGAATGTTCACATATAGTAAACAAAATATAAACAACTTTATATACATTATTTATATTAACTTGACAATTGTTGAAAAAAATATTCACATGTTTATAATTATGGTTATATAAAAATAGTAAAATTAATTATTAACATAAGAAAATAAAAAAAAATTAACACTAATGAATAAGCCATAATCCGTATAAATACTAATACTAATAGATATTAGTATAAAAAAATAAAACAAAGTGAACAAGTTATGCACAAAGTTATCAACAGCTGTGGATAAGTTATATGTATTAAAAGTTATCAACAGTCCTTTAATAATAATATCAAAACCTATATAGGTATTCAAGAAGTTATCCACAAAAAAATAAAAACTAAGTATATTGCTTTACTTTTCTTGACATTATAAGACTACAAATATATAATTTAATAGTGAAACTTTAAATTAGGAGTATAATGTATGCAAATAAGGATAACATCTTTAATATAAAAAAGGATGTTAATTATTTATAAGATCTCAAAAGGAGGTGCTGTGAAAATGTTTATGACATATCAACCAAAAAAGAGACAAAGAAAAAAAGAACATGGTTTTAGAAAAAGAATGAAGACTTCATCAGGAAGAAATATTCTTAGAAAAAGAAGACAAAAAGGAAGAAAAAGATTGACAGCATAAGGGCCGCATTAGTGGCCTTTTTCTGCAGATGCAGAAAAAAGGAGAATATAATCTATGAAAGAAAATAAAATAAGAAAGAATAAAGAATTTAGACATGTATATAGAAGAGGCAAGTCTTATTCTAATAGGCTTTTAGTATTATACATATGTAAAAATAGGTGTAATATAAATAGATTAGGTGTATCTGTCAGTAAAAAAGTTGGGAAAAGTGTAATTAGAAATAGAGTAAAAAGATTAATAAAAGAAAGCTATAGATTGAATTTAGATGAAAACATGAAAAAAGGTTATGATTTAGTTTTTATAGCTAGAAATAGTTCTAATGATAAGGATTATAAGGATATAGAAAATGCATTAATAAATTTATTAAAAAAGGCAGGCATATATAATTGAAAAATTTATTAATATGTATTATTAAGATATATAGGAAATATGTATCTCCTTTAAAGAGGCCTAGTTGTAGGTTTTATCCTACTTGTTCTCAATATTCAATGGAAGCTATAGAAAAATATGGTGCATTAAAAGGCACATTAATTTCAATAAAGAGAATAATAAGATGCCATCCTTTTAATAAAGGTGGTTATGATCCGCTAAAATAAATGCAAAATCAGGAGGTTTAAAAATTTGAAATATTTAAATAATGCTTTTGTACAGTTTTTTGCATTTATACATGCAGCTGTATCAAATGTAATTAGCAATCCTAACTTTTCTTATGGTATAGCTATAATTTTAGTTACATTAATAATAAGACTATTAATACTTCCTTTAAACATAAAGCAAACAAAATCTTCACTTAGAATGAATGAACTACAACCAGAAATAAAGAAATTACAAGCAAAATATAAAAATGATCCTCAAAGATTAAATCAAAAAACTATGGAACTTTATAAAGAAAAAGGAGTAAATCCTTTAGGAGGATGCTTACCTTTATTAATACAATGGCCAATATTTATAGCATTGTATTATGTTTTTAATACTTTAACTGGTATAAATGGTGTAAGTTTTTTATGGGTAAAAGATTTAGCTAAGCCAGATGTAGTTTTAGCAGTGCTTTCAGGTGCAACTACATATTTTTCTGGAACATTAATGGCATCTGGAGATAGTTCACAGGCTGGACAGATGAAGTCAATGAATATAGGTATGTCTATTTTTATGATAGTAATAAGTTGGAAGTTAAAATCAGCCCTAGTATTATACTGGGTTATAAATAACTTAATTCAAATAATACAAACAGTTATAATGAAAAAAATGGAGCTAAGAGGTAAAGCTGAAGCCTAGGGGGTGTGACTTGGGGCATGAAAGTTATTGAAATGACTGGGAAAACCATAGAAGAAGCCATTAATCATGGATTAAAGGAGTTAAATACTTCAAAAGATAAGGTAGAAATAAAAGTTATTGATGAAGGAAGCAAGGGATTTCTTAATTTTATAGGTACAAGACCTGCAAGAATAGAAATGAAGTTAAAAAAAGATTATGAAAAAGAAGTTAGAGATTTTTTAGAATCTATATTAAAAAGTATGAATGTAGAAGCTAATATAAATATAAAGGAAAAGAAAGATGTAATAAAAATAGATTTATCAGGATCAGACATGGGTATAATCATAGGGTATAGAGGCGAAACTTTAGATTCTCTACAATATCTAGTTAGTCTTGTAATTAATAAAGATCAAAGTTGCGATTATAAAAGAGTTATACTAGATACAGAAAACTATAGAGATAAAAGGGAAGAAACATTAAAAAAACTAGCAAGAAGATTAGGCCATAAAGTAAGAGAAACTGGCAGACCAGTTAAGTTAGAACCTATGAATCCTTATGAAAGAAGAATAATACATTCAGAACTCCAAAATAATAACTATGTTGAAACCTATAGTGAAGGTGAAGAGCCTTTTAGAAAAGTTGTAATAAATTTAAGGAAAGCCTAAAGGCTTTCTTTTTATATTATTTGTAATTTGTAAAAAGAGGTGATTTTATGAAAGAATTTGATACTATAGCCGCTGTAGCAACACCACTAGGAGAAGGTGGTATATCTATTATAAGAATATCAGGAGATAAATCATTAGATATAGTAAGTAGTATATTTAGAGGTAAAAATGATAGATTATTAGATGATATAAAACCTTATTCTATGAGATATGGTTTTATAATTGAAAAAGAAAGTAAAGAAATAATAGATGAAGTCTTGGTAAGCTATATGAAAGGACCTAGAAGTTTCACTGCTGAAGATACTTTAGAAATTAATTGTCATGGTGGTGTAATACCAACAAAAAAAATATTAAAAGAATTAATTAAATCTGGAGCAAGGCTTGCAGAGCCAGGAGAATTTACTAAAAGGGCTTTTTTAAATGGAAGAATAGATTTAAGTCAAGCAGAGGCTGTTATAGATATAATAAGATCTAAAACAGATCTTTCTATGAAATCTGCATTAAAGCAGGCTGAAGGAACTCTTTCAAAGGAAATTAATTCTATTAGAAATAAAATGATTAAAATTATAGCACATATAGAAGCTACTGTAGATTATCCTGAAGATGATTTAGAGGAAATAACAGGTCAAAAAATTAAAGTAGATTTAAAAGAAATAATAAATAAAATAGATAATTTGATAAGTGCATCAGAAGAAGGTAAAATATTAAGAGAAGGGTTAAATACTGTAATAGTTGGAAAACCTAATGTAGGAAAATCTTCTTTGTTAAATGCATTAATTAATGAAAATAAAGCTATAGTTACAGAAATACCAGGTACTACAAGAGATGTTATAGAAGAATATATAAATATTGATGGAATACCTATAAAAATAGTAGATACAGCAGGAATAAGAGAAACAGAAGATGTAGTAGAAAAAATTGGTGTAGAAAAATCAAAGGAAAAGATAGCTGAAGCTGATTTAGTTATATTTATGTTAGATTTAAGCAGAAAAATAGATGAAGAAGACATAGAAATAATGGATTTTATAAAAAATAAAAAGTATATAGTTTTATTAAATAAATCAGATTTAAATAAAGATTTAAATGAAGAAAATCATTTTATAAAAGGATTAGATTCTAAATATATAATAAGAACATCAGTTAAAAACAATTCGGGATTGAATGAATTAAAAGAATGTATAAAAGATCTTTTCTTTAGTGGAGAAATAAAATCTGATGAAATTATAGTTACAAATGCTAGGCATCAGGAAGCCTTAATAAGATCTAAAGAATCTTGTATTCAAGCTATAGAAACTTTATCAGATGAAATATCAATAGATTTAGCATCTATAGATATTAGAAATGCATGGAAATATCTTGGAGAAATTACTGGTGATACGTTAGATGAGAACATTATAGATAAAATATTTTCTGAATTTTGTTTAGGAAAGTAGGGAGTTATATGAAATATTTAGCTGGAGATTTTGATGTAGTAGTTATTGGCGCAGGTCATGCGGGATGCGAAGCAGCATTAGCTTCTGCAAGAATGGGATGTAAAACATTAATATGTACTATGAACTTAGATAGTATTGCTCTTATGGCTTGCAATCCTAATATAGGTGGAACAGCAAAAGGACATTTAGTAAGAGAAATAGATGCTTTAGGTGGTGAAATGGGAATAAATATAGACCATACATTTATACAATCTAGAATGCTTAACACTTCTAAGGGACCAGCAGTGCATTCTTTAAGAGCCCAAGCAGATAAAAAAAGATATAGTGAAAGAATGAAACATTTGCTAGAAAAAGAAAAAAATGTTATTTTAAGGCAACTAGAAGTTATACAAATAGATGTAGAGGATAATAAAGTTAAAGGTATTTTAACTAAAAATGGAGCATATTTTACTACAAAAGCTATAATATTATGTACTGGAACTTATTTAAAGGGTAAAATAATAATAGGAGATATAATATATAGTAGTGGACCAAGTGGTTTATATCCTGCTAACGATTTATCTCAAAGTTTATTAGATTTAGGAATAAATCTTAGAAGATTTAAAACAGGAACTCCTGCAAGAATAAATAAAAGATCAGTAGATTTTTCTAAAATGATAGAACAACCAGGAGATGAAAAAATAGTTCCTTTTTCATTTATACATGATAAACTAGATAAAGATCAGATTTCTTGTTATTTAACTTATACCTCTGAACAAACTCATAAAATAATACATGAAAATATACATAGATCTCCATTATATAATGGATCAATAGAAGGGGTAGGACCAAGATACTGCCCATCTATTGAAGATAAGATTGTTAGATTTCCAGATAAAGATAAACATCAAATATTTATAGAGCCAGAAGGTGAAAATACAGAAGAATTATATGTTGGTGGTATGTCTAGTTCATTACCAGAAGATGTTCAAATAAAAATGTATAGAAGTGTACCAGGTTTAGAAAATGCGGAAATACTAAGAACTGCTTATGCTATAGAATATGATTGTATTGATCCTCAACAACTAGATTTAACCTTAGAATTCAAAAATATAAATGGATTATATGGGGCAGGTCAATTTAATGGAAGTTCAGGTTATGAAGAAGCTGCAGCACAGGGACTTGTAGCTGGAATTAATTCTGTATTAAAAATAAAAGGAGAAGATCCATTAATTTTAAAAAGATCAGATGCTTATATAGGTGTACTTATAGATGATTTAGTAACAAAGGGTACAAATGAGCCTTATAGAATGATGACATCAAGAGCAGAATATAGATTACTCTTAAGGCAGGATAATGCGGATTTAAGATTAACAGAGTTAGGCTATAAAATTGGACTTGTAAAAGAGGATAGATATGATAAATTCCTAAATAGGAAAAAGAATGTAGAAAGTGAAGTAGAAAGATTAAAAAATGTACAAATAACAGGAAAAAGAGAAATAAATGAGTTTTTATTAGAGAAAGGGTCTACTGAACTAAAAAAACTTATTAGTTTATATGAATTAATAAAAAGACCAGAATTAGACTATTTTAAAGTTGAACCTTTAGATGATAAAAGACCAGATTTAAGTGATGATGAAAAAGAAGAAATAAATATAATTGCAAAATATGAGGGATATATAAACAAACAGTTAGAACAAGTTGAGCAATTTAAGAAGTATGAAGATAGATTAATACCTAAAAGTATAAATTATCCAGATGTAAAAGGGTTGAGATTAGAGGCTATTCAAAAATTAGAAAAAATAAAACCTATAAATATAGGTCAGGCTTCTAGAATTTCAGGTGTATCCCCAGCAGATATATCAGTATTACTTATATATATGGAAAGAAAAAACAGAGAAAACTAAAAAATCCTTTTGGAGGTTTTTAAATGGAATTTTTCAACATACTACAATCAGCATGCAATGATGTTAATTTAGACTTTAATGATAAAAAATATAATCAGTTTATAAGTTATAAAAATTTAATACAGGAATGGAATAAAAAAATAAATTTAACAGCTATTGTTAAGGATGAGGAAATAATAAAAAAACATTTTATAGATTGTATAAAAATATTTAAAGCTTCCCCAATGGCAGAGGCTAAAAGTTTAATAGATATAGGTACAGGGGCAGGATTTCCAGGCATCCCCATAAAAATATTAAAAGAAGATATAGAAATAACTTTATTGGACTCTCTACAAAAGAGAATAAATTTTTTAAATATTGTAATAGGAGAGCTACAATTAAAAAATATACAATGTTTACATGGAAGAGCAGAAGATTATGCACAGGAAATTCAACATAGACAAAGATATGATATAGCAGTTTCCCGAGCAGTAGCAAATTTAGCAGTTTTAAGTGAATTTTGTATTCCTTTTGTAAGAAAAGGTGGATATTTTGTAGCCATGAAGGGTCCTTCTGTAGAAGAAGAAATAACATCAGCTACAAAATCCATAGAAATTTTAGGTGGAAAGATAGAGGATATAATAAAAATAGATATTGAAGATACAGATCTAAAACATAATTTAGTAATTATAAAAAAAGTAAAAGAAACTGCAAAAAAGTATCCTAGAAAGCCTAGTATTATTAAAAAAAATCCTCTAAAATAAATGTAATAATTTGCAACTAAAAAAATAATAAAAAAAAGAGGAAAATTACATTTAAAGAAGAAATGTAAATAATAGGAAGAGAATAAGAGGGATGGTAGTATGCAAAAAAATATTAATTATATTTCCACTGATAAAATTATTCCCAATTTATATCAACCTAGAAAATATTTTAATGAGGAAAGTATAGAAGAACTAGCACAGTCAATAAAAGTGTATGGTATAATTCAGCCTTTATCTGTGAGAAAGATAAAAGATGGTGAATATGAATTGGTTGCTGGAGAGAGAAGATTAAGAGCAGCTAAAAAGTTGGGGTTAAATGAAGTCCCAGCGGTTATTATAGATGTTACAGATAAGGACTCTGCAGCAATAGCCTTGTTAGAAAATTTGCAAAGAGAAGATTTAAATTGTTTTGAAGAAGCAGAAGCTTATCATAATTTAATACAAGAACATTTTTATACTCAAGATAAATTATCAGAAATAATTGGGAAAAAGCAATCTACTATAGCAAATAAAATGAGATTATTAAAATTATCTAAGGAAGTTAGAGAAAAAATATTAGAAAATAATTTAACAGAAAGGCATGGTAGAGCTCTGTTAAAAATTATGGATAAAGATAAACAACTAAAAATATTATCCATTGTTATAGAAAAAAAATTAAATGTTAAAAAAACAGAAGAACTAATAGAAAAAGAATTATGTCAAGAAAGTAATAAAGATTTAGCTTCTGATGGTAAAAAAAGAATAAAAGGAATTTTTTCTCCAGTAGTTTATGTTAATACAGTAAAGCAAGTTTTTGATAAATATGGTGTTAAGGCAAACTATAGATCTAAGGATTTGGAGGATAAAATACAAATAACAATAACCATACCTAAGAAATAGTAGATGTTTCACGTGAAACATCTACTTTTTATTAAATTTTAATAAAGTATATGTAAAAGACTTTCATTATTTTACTTTAAATTATATAATTAAATGTAGAATATTAATTAGGTGGTGAGGAATTGAAAGTAATATCTATTTTTAATCAAAAGGGTGGTGTAGGAAAGACTACAACCAGTATAAATTTATGTTCATGTCTAGCCATGAATGGATATAAAATATTAAACATAGACATAGATCCTCAAGGAAATACCACTAGCGGAATGGGATTAGATAAAAATAGCTTAGAACTCTCAGTGTATGATGTTTTAACATCTGATGAAATATCAATAAGGGAAGTCATAAAACAAAGTGAACTTATAAGCAATTTTTATATTTTACCATCAACTATGTCTTTAGCTGGTGCTGAAATAGAATTGATAAATAAATTGGATAGAGAAAGAATTCTTTTGGAAAAATTAAAAGAAATAGAGAATGATTTTGACTATGTATTTATTGATTGTCCACCTTCGTTAGGTTTGTTAACAATTAATGCACTTGCAGCGTCTGATAGTGTTTTAATTCCTATACAATGCGAATTCTATTCATTAGAAGGAGTAGGGCAATTAGTTAATACTATTGAGTTAGTACAAAAATCCCTTAATTCTAATTTAGAAGTTGAAGGTGTAATACTGTCTATGTATGATATCAGGACTAGATTATGCAATGAAGTTGCAGAGGAAGTAAAAAAATATTTTAATGATAAAGTATATAAGACCACAATTCCTAGAAATGTAAGATTGGCAGAAGCTCCTAGTTTTGGGTTGCCTATAATATTATATGATTCAAAATGTAAGGGGGCAGAAGCATACAATAATTTAAGTAAGGAATTTATAGAAAAACAATAAAAGGAGGATATAAGGTTGAATAAAAAATCAGCATTAGGAAAGGGATTAGGTGCATTAATTCCTGAAAAATCCCAAGAAAATAAAGATAGTATAAATACTATATCTATAAATTTAATAAAGCCTAATAATGAACAACCGAGAAAAAACTTTGATGAAGAAAAAATAGGATATTTAGCACAATCCATAAAAGAGCACGGCATTATTCAACCTTTAGTTTTAAAAAAAGAAGGTAACTTATACACTATAGTAGCAGGAGAAAGAAGATGGAGAGCTGCTAAGTTAGTGGGTATAAAAAAAATACCTGCTGTGGTTATGGATTTAGATGATAGAAGTGTACTAGAAATATCTTTAATAGAAAATATACAAAGACAAGATTTAAATTGTATAGAAGAAGCCCAAGCTTATAAAAATTTAATTCAGGAATTTAAAATAACTCAAGATATTTTAAGTATAAGAATAGGTAAATCTAGAGCAGCTATTGCTAATTGTATGAGATTATTAGCATTAGATAAAAGAGTTCAACAATATTTAATTGATGGCGTTATAACAGAAGGGCATGGAAGAGCATTATTAGCTTTGAAGGAGAATGAATTACAATATAAATTATCACAAACAATAATTGATGAAAATTTAAGTGTTAGGGAAACAGAACGAATAATAAAGAATATATATAAAGAAAAAAAGAATAACAATAATATAAAAGATAATGAGATTTCACCTTATTATAAAGATATAAAGAGTAAATTAGAAAGCTTATTTGATACAAAAGTTAATTTGCAAAATAATAAAAACAAAGGCAAAATAGAAATAGAATATTATTCGGAGGATGATTTACAAAGAATATTAGATATACTAAAATTATAAAATGTTTCACGTGAAACATTGACGGAGGAGATAAGTTATGACAAATGTAATAGAATTTATAAATGTAAATTCTGCTTTTATAATTATGGGATTAACAGCAATAATGATTTTATTATTTATAATTCTTATAATTACTATGATTTCTTTAAAAAAACTAAAGGAAAAATATAAAAAATTTATGAGGGGTAGTAATAATAGAAATGTTGAAGAATTAATAAATGATTATTTAGATAAGGTAGATAAAGCAAAAGAAGAAACTGAATATGTAAAAGAAATATATAGTACTATAGATAAGAGAGTTAAAGCATGTATACAAAAGGTGGCTATAGTTAGATATAGAGCCTTTGATGATGTAGGAAGTGATTTAAGTTATTCAATAGCATTTTTAGATAATGATAATAGTGGAGTTATACTAACAAGTATATTTGGACGAAATGAAAGTACTACTTATGCTAAACCTATAGATAAAGGTATATCAAGATATGACTTATCAGATGAAGAAAAACAAGTATTAGAAAATTGTATAAATAATGTTACTGAAAATTAGAATAAAACCTCCCTTTATGAAAAATAATATTTCATAGAGGGAGGTTTTTATAATGAATATTTTTGTGTCAGATACATTACAAAATTTAAAGAATGACCTAGAAGAGAGAGGCTATAGTACTTATAATAATAATAACTATGATGTAATTATATGTGATTTAAAAGGGGATATGTTAATAGATAAATATTTAAATAATAATAAAAGAAATACAGATATATTAATTATAGATAGTGCTGGTAAAACTATAGAGGAAATAGAAAATATATTAAACATTAGAATAAATGATTGTATAATTTAAATTAAATATTTTCTATATTAAAGCTATTTTTTTTGCTCCCTAAAGTTTTTATAATAGAATGATATATACCTTTTGAAATGTAATTAGCTAAATTCATAACAGTGTATAGTCTAGTGTTTTGTAATACCATAAATTCCATAGCTCCAGAAATATTTACCACTCCGTTAATACTTAGATCTCCAATAGCAGGCAGGTCTTTATTAACTGCTGATCCAGGATAAAGGGGTTTACTATCTACTATTATTTTACCTATATTTTGTATACTTCCTAAACAGGCATCTATAGCTATTATGTACGGATTTTTGTACTTAGAATTTATAATAGAAATAGTTTCCTTTAAATTTTTAGCATGTACTGGATTTTCTAAATTACCAAATAAACTAACTCTACCTCTAATTAAAAATTTAAGTTTTTCTCCAACTAGAGGGCCTAAAGAGTCCCCAGTAGACCTATCAGTTCCAATGCATACTATAACTATTTCTCTATTTGCTTTAAATGCGTAGTATAATTCAGTACATAAAATATCTCTTAAAGTAGAAATATCATCGGGTATAGAAGTGTCTATAATAGTTTTACTTATCATAAAAAAACCTCCTGTTAGGGATTATATCCACTAAAGGAGGTTTTATACATTTTGTTATTATAATAATTCAACTTTTCGCAATATATTATAAAATATTACGAAGAATAAACAAAAGAACATACCAGATATGCCATTTGCTTTTAAACCTATAAATATTGCGGCTAAAACAGAAACAGGATGTAAACCTAATGAAGAAGATAAAAGTTTTGGTTCTAGAATTTGTCTTATTATGGATACAGCCACATAGGATATTAATAAGCCAATTCCAACAACATAATTTTTATAAACTAGGATGTGTATTAGAGCTAATGGCACATAAATGCTTCCTATACCTAGTATTGGTAGAAAATCTGCTATAGCTGCTATAATACTAAACATAATTGAATATTTAATATTAAAAATAAAGAAAACTATTAAAGTTTCAAAAAATGTTATTCCAATCAGTGTTAAGTAGGATAAAATATAGCCACTTAGCATTTTTTTACTTTCTAGATATATCTGAGGAAACTTAGATGAATGTTCATTAAATATAATTTTAGAAATTTTATTATCATGTTTAGTAATATCTTTAGTAAAAAAATAAGTTGATAATAAAGTAAATAATATCAGCATTAATATATAAGGGATTGAAGTTAATAATCCAATAAAAGAAGAAACTATTCTACTTGTAATAAATACAATTATGTTAGAAATTTTTGAAAATGAATTCCCAATAGTTTTTTCTATTGAATCAATTATAGATGGTGGTAAATTCAAATAATACCTATATATATTATCAACATAATTACTTATTTGGTCCTCATGAGAATATAAATAAGTTTGAGTATTTTTACCAAAGTCTATAACTTCATGAACTAATGAATTTATTCCCCAGAATAATAAAGTTATTATTATAGAAAAAAATATTAATGTAACTATAAAAGAAGCTAACGAGTTTTTTATTTTTAGTTTTTTTATTAAATAATTAGCAGGTTTTTTTAAGGCTAATGCAAATAAAAAAGCTAAAACAAAAGGAAGAGTATAGGGCAAGGGTTTA
>OGSC01000587.1_pt1 | contig 14543 bp, 11 predicted proteins | sample 1573751 | NCBI WGS metagenome assembly OGSC01 (sample SAMN03295840, study PRJEB24534) | human gut metagenome | isolation source: fecal sample 8 from infant 5 | host: Homo sapiens | place: USA: Pittsburgh, PA | collected 2014-07
ATCTTTATATTTTCTTTAGTTTATATTTCTTTTTCCTTTAGTTTTGTTATGTATATTAAATATATAGTAATAATTTCTAAATTTATATTAATTTAAAATGGAGGAGAAAAAATGGAAGTTCTTCAGGTGGAAAATATTCATAAAAAAATTGGGAAAAGAGAAATAATTAAGGATGTTAGTTTTTCAGTGAAAGAGGGAGAGATATTTGGATTTTTAGGGCCTAATGGAGCAGGAAAAACAACTACTATAAGAATGATGGTAGGTCTTATAGCTCCAACAAAAGGGCGTATTAAAATTATGGGTCATGATATACAAAAAGAAAGAATAAAGGCTTTGAAAAATGTAGGCTGTATAGTTGAAAATCCAGATATGTATAATGATTTAACAGGAATGCAAAATTTAAAATACTATGCAGACTTATATGGTGATATTACTAAAGAAAGAATAAATGAAGTTGCAGAACTTGTGGGATTAAAAGATAGAATCAATGATAAGGTTAAAAAGTATTCTTTAGGAATGAAACAAAGATTAGGACTAGGTCAAGCTATATTATCAAATCCAAAGTTATTAATATTAGATGAGCCAACAAATGGATTAGACCCTATAGGAATGCATGAGTTTAGAGAGATAGTAAAAGATATAGCAAAAAAAAATAATAGTGCAGTTTTTATATCATCACATATTTTATCTGAAATTGAGCAAATGTGTGATCACTTTGCAATTATAAATAAAGGTAGTATAAAAACAATACAAGCAGTGTCAGAAGAATCTTCTAATATTGAAAGATTAAAAATATCTACTAATGAAATAAAAAAGATACAAGATGTATTTTCAAAATTAAATTTTGTAAGGAATATTAATGTAGAGCAAAATTCTATTGTTGTTGAAATAAGTCCTAAAAACTTTTCAAGGATAATAAAAGAGATAGGTAAAAATGATGTAAACATTGATGATATATGTAAGGTTGAAAGCAATCTTGAGAATAAATTTATGAAAATACTTGAGGAAGGTGCTTAAAAATATGAAATTAATAAAAAATGAAATGAAAAAGATTATTTTATCAAGAAAATATTTAGTTGTTATGAGCATATTTATTGTTTTATATGCATGTATTAGTGTTTTAATGTACAAAGATACATTGAAATCTAAACCTGAAACAATGTTAAGTTTTAATGAAAAAAATTTAGAGTATTGGCAAAATAAAAAGAAAGATAAAGATATACCTAAAGAAAGAAAAAATGAAATAGAGCAAAATATAAAAAGTATAGAAAGAAGAAATAAAGATCTAAAATTTCAAATTGCAAATAAAAATTTAGATTGGAAAAAGAGATTAACTAAAGATAATAATAATTTAAAAAAGCAGATAAAAGAGTCAGAAAAAAATGGTGAAAATGCAGCAATAAGTGAATATAAGCAGCAAATAGCAATGAATGATTATTATCTAAATAATAATATTAGGCCTACACCAAATTATGAAATAACTGCATTTAATGTTATGCCTAAGGTGAATATGATTATAGGATTTTTAATAATTTCAATAATTATAGCAATAATGACATCTACTTCAGTGTCAGGAGAATTTAATCCAGCTACCATAAAACTTCTTTTAACTAAACCAGTTTCTAGGGAAAGAGTTTTATTTTCAAAGTTTATGGCTTCAGTTCTAGTTTGTATTTTATCATTTTTAATTATAAAAATATTAGCATTTTTAGTTTTAGGTACAGTGTTTAGTTTTGGATCTTTTAAAGAGCCAATGGCTTATTATAGTAGATATATTGCGAATAAAGATTTAATTGCAAATATAGGTTTGGGAGTAAAACCGGATTTAAGTAGTTTAAAAATGTCTTCTATTTTTAAATTTGTAGTATTGAGTGAAGGCATAAATATGCTATTTATAATGGCTACTGTATCAATATGTTTATTGATTTCTACACTAACTAAAAAAAGTTCAACTTCTATTAGTATTAGTGGCGTATTGTTTGCTGTAATATCTATTATAAATACTAAACAATTAGATAACGCTACTGGAGGAAACTTAGTAATTCATAAAGTTATGCCTTACTTGTTTTCCACTTATAGTACTGGAGAACTTGTAATAAGTAGAGAGATAATTCCTAAAATTGGATTACCATTTGTAAATATACCTTTTATCATATTTATTCTTTTAGCCTGGACTATAGGGTGTTATTTAATATCTAATTTTATTTTTGTAAAAAGAGATATATTATAAAAATATCATCAAACTATATTTTTCGTTGATATATATTTGTGTAATTTCAAAAACTTAAAAACATAATCAAGTTTAAATAATTCATTTAGTATATAATCCCCCCTAACTTTCTGATGTTGGGAATTATTTGGTATAATTATATCAGACAGATAGGGGGAATGCTAAGTGAATTATAAAATATTAATAGTAGATGATGATAAAACTATAGTGGAATTTTTGCAAATATTTTTGATTAAAGAGGGGTATGAGGTAAAGTTTTCTTATAATGGAGAAGAAGCTTTAAACAAAATAAAAAATGAGAAGTTTGACTTGATTTTAATGGATATAATGATGCCTAAGATAGATGGATTTGAGGGTATTAAAGTAATAAGAAAATTTACTAATACTCCTATTATATTTTTAACAGCAAAAGATAATCAGCAAGATAAAATTAAAGGATTTATTTCTGGATGTGATGATTACATAACAAAACCATTTGATTTAATAGAACTTTCTTTAAGAATGTCTGCTATTTTAAGAAGGAGTAATGTAAGGGAATTTGAAGATGACAAATATATTATAAAAATTAAAGATTTAGAATTAAATTTAAAAGAGCACACTTTATATAAGGGAGAAGGTGAAATAACACTTACTCCAAAAGAATTTGATATTTTATGTTTACTTGCTAGAAATAAAGGGAGAGTCTTTCCTTCAAGTGAGTTATATGAAAGAGTATGGGGACAAGAATTTTTAGAAAATGATAATAGTTTATTAACACATATTAGAAATTTAAGAGAAAAATTGAATGATACTGTGAAAAATTCAAAATACATTAAAACTGTTTGGGGAGTGGGTTATAAGATTGAAAAGGAAGCTTAGAGTTGGATTAACAACAGAACTTATGATACTTTTTATTATAGCTTTGGTAACTACAGTTTTTGGAGTCTGTGCGGCTTTAAGAAGTCTAAATATTTCATCATATAATATCAATAAGTTTTTATTTCCAGAACACTTTAAAAATAGCTTCATAATAAAAGAATATAAAAAAACCGTTGGAGAACAGGTAGATAGTTTTGTAAAAAAACATATAAATGAGCTTAAAACACCACATAAAATGGATGAACAACTAAAGAAAGAATTTCCATATGATTTTAGAGGCAAGACTTTAGTTTTTATTATTAATTCTAATGGGGAAATACTAAGTTCCAATAATGAAGAAAATTTTTATAATATACGTAAATCTATAATAAAAGAGGGACTGGAAATAAAAAAATATGATAATGATATTACTATAAATATTAGGGAAATAAAGAAGGTAAGTGGTGATCTATATATAGCGATAAATCATGATTCTGTTATAGATGGGGATCTTATTGTAATGTGCACGGGGTTATTTGTATTTATGATTATTTTTGCAATACTTGCAAAAGGAAGATTGAGGTATATTATATTTATTGAAAAAGGAGTAAAGAAACTTTATTCATCAAATTTTGAAAAGAAAATACCCTTAAAATATAACAATGAACTTACATCTTTGGCAGTAGCATTAAATGACATGGGAGATACAATAAAAGAAAATAAAAAGAATGAGGAAGAATTTTTATTAAATATATCTCATGACTTAAGAACTCCGTTAACATCTATATTAGGGTTCCTAAATCTTTTAAAACAGAAAAAGTATGATACAGATGAAGAAAGAGAAGGGTATATAAATACTATTGAAGAGCAAAGCTTATACTTAAAAACTCTTATAGACGAATTTTTTCAATTTTCAAAGTTAAAATGGAAAAATGTTAAACTAAATAAAGAAAATATAAATCTCCAAGAGATTCTACGTCAAATAAGTGATGGATTTTATCCACAACTAAAAGAAAATAGTATCACTATATCTATGAATTTTCCTGAAAAACCTTTATATAAAGAGGTTGATGTTGAAAAATTTATGAGAGTATTAGAAAATGTAATATCTAATGCTATAAAATATAGCTATAAAGGAACAGAAATTAGTTTAAATTTATGTGAAAATAAAGATAGAATAGTAATGGAATTTTGGAATACTCCTATAGAAGCTCTAAAGGAAGATGAATTAGATTTTTTATTTAAAAGGTTTTATAAGAAAGATTTATCAAGAAGTAATAAAGGAGCAGGATTGGGACTTGCTATAGCTCTAGAGGTAATAAAACTTCATGAAGGAGAGTTATATGCAGTAATGAAAAATAAGAAATTGGGAATTATAATAAAATTATAATAACATATATAGTATAAACAGAGTTCTTGGCTTCAGAGGGAGTTTTTACTCTCTCTGAAGCTTATTAACAGAATTCTTAGGAGTTTTACTCCTTAGAAGTCGTTATCCTTTAGGAGAAATCGTTATCCAGGGACGTACCCGCTCTTTACTCCCATTTTGAAAAAGATGGGAGTAAAGAGCGGGTAGTCATCGGATAGAAGGGTTTCCAGGAAAAGGGGAACTTTATTTTTTATTTAAAAATCATAATAAAAAAATTAATAAATTGTTAACAATGCTAAATAGTATTAAAAACCTCTTATATACTTAAATTCTTGTACAAATGCAACCTATTATAAAAAAGAATTTACACTGATAAAGCGGTATAATAATAGTTGAGTACAAGGAGGTAAATAAATGTTAAAACCAGAAATTTTAGACATATTAAAATGCAAAGAGGGAGGATTAACCAAAGAAGGATTAATAAAAGATTTTATAGCTGGTATTATAGTAGCTATAATAGCTTTACCATTATCTGTGGCTTTAGGTATAGCCTCGGGAGTATCCCCAGAAAAGGGACTTATTACAGCCATAATAGCAGGATTTTTAATTTCATTTTTAGGTGGAAGTAGAGTTCAAATAGGAGGACCTACAGGAGCCTTTGTTGTTATTATATATGGTATCATAGAAAAATATGGTATAGATGGACTTGTAATAGCCACATTGATGGCGGGGATAATACTTATCATCTTTGGGTTGTTAAGATTCGGCTCTTTAATTAAATACATATCTTATCCAATAACAGTTGGATTTACAGCAGGAATAGCTGTTACATTATTCTCTACTCAAGTTAAGGATTTCTTAGGGTTAGCAATAAATAAAGTACCATCTGAATTTTTACTAAAATGGTCAATGTACATATCTAATATGGGAACATTAAGTTGGCAAACTTTAAGTCTAGGCATTTTTTCTTTATTAGTTTTAATAATATGGCCTAAATTTAGTAAAAAAGTACCGGGAGCGTTAGTTGCACTAATACTATCTACTCTTATAGCTTATTTTTTAAAGCTAGATGTGGCAACTATAGGAACTCAATTTGGGGAAATATCATCAAAAGTAGCACTACCTAAATTACCAGGGATAGATATTATCACGGTACAAAAGTTAATTAAGCCAGCTTTTACTATAGCCATTTTAGCAGCTATAGAATCTTTATTATCTGCAGTTGTAGCAGATGGTATGATAGGTGAAAAACATAATTCAAATACGGAGTTAATAGCACAAGGGGTTGGAAATATTGCGTCAGCTTTGTTTGGCGGAATACCAGCTACAGGAGCTATTGCAAGAACAGCAGCTAATGTTAAAAATGGAGGAAGAACTCCTATAGCGGGAATGGTACATGCTATAACATTATTATTAATAATGAAGATTTTTATGCCATTAGCAAAGTACATTCCATTGACTACTTTAGCAGCTATATTAATAGTTGTATCTTATAATATGAGTGGATGGAGAATTTTTAAAGCTATGTTAAAAGCACCAAAAAGTGATGTAATAATATTATTAGCTACATTTTTTCTAACAGTTATATTTGATTTAGTAATAGCTATAGAAGTAGGGATATTCATATCCATGTGCTTATTTATGAGAAAAATGGCTTTGGCTATAGAAGTCAATGAATTGGATCAAAATTATTGTTCTAAAAAATTAAGTCTAGAAAGTATACATACAAATAAAATAGGTAATGAAATATTAATATATGACATAAATGGTCCACTATTTTTTGCAGGTATAGATAATTTTATATCTTCAATAGAAAGCTTAGATACAGAGTCAAAAGTGGTTATATTAAGAATGAAAAATATGCCTGTACTAGATGTTACAGCTTATAGTGAGTTAAAGAAAATAGAAAAACTGTGCATAGAAGAGGAAATAAAATTAATTATGTCCGAAGTACAAGCTCAACCTATGGGGGTTATGAAAAATATGGGAATGGTTTCAAGATTAGGAGAAAATAGATTTATAAGAACTTTAGAGGAAGCTATAAAAGCAGCTAATAATTGTTGTATTAGTTAATTTTTATATGAAAACATAAATAATAAAGTTAAGTAAAGTTGAAATGGAATCTATAAGGTAGACATTTATAAAAGGTCTATGTTATAGATTCTTTTTTGTTTATAATAAAGCAAAATTCTATTCTATTATTATCCTTCCTAGATTATATAAAAGTATGGTATCTTAAAATTTTCAACTTCAGTTATTTAAAAGTCCTATGTCGTATATAAGTACTGATATCACCTACACTTTAGAAAAAATGGGTGGGATTATATAATTAAGAAATAATATAATTAAATTTAAACCTTTTATAGAGCTATATCGTATTACTTATGGAGGGGGGATAATTTTGGGACTGAGTGATGAAGAATTGGTTAATGAAATTATTAGTGGAAACCAATCTGCTATGGAAGTACTTGTAAGTAGAAATTATAAATTGGTATATGCTTTTATATATAGAAATGTAGGAGAGTATCATACTACACTGGATTTGACTCAGGAGAGCTTTATAAAAATTATGAAAAACTTAAAAATCTTTAAAAGTCATAAAGGTAATTTTCAATGTTGGATTTTGAAGATAGCTTTAAATATTTGTAAAGATTATTGGAAAAGCGCTTATGTTAAACATAACACTGTTGATGACAGCTCTTTAGAGCAGGTTTATGAAAAGGAAAATGTTATAAATTATTTAGAAAAGATTGAAGAAAGACAGGAAATTAAAAAAGCCATGATGTTATTGCCAGAAGAACAAAGAGAAGTAGTTATATTAAGATACTATAATGATTTGAAAATAAGGGATATAGCTAATATAACAGAAATAAAGGAGTCCACTGTAAAATCAAGATTAAGGCTTGCTATAGGAAAGCTTAAAACATTATTACAAAGGGGGGATAGTAATGAAAGAAACAAAAGAAGTATTTAAGGATAAAGAGTTTTTAGATATTTCACAGAAAGAAATGGAACAATTTATAGATGTTTTTAATGACTATAGTGTTGAGTATCCCACCCAAAACGAAATAGATCAGTGCATAGAAAATTTAAGAATTTATGTTTCTAAAAAGAAAAGTTTATTACAGATATTTGAGAAATTGTTAAGTAGAGGGCAAATAGAAATAAGTTATATAAATAAATTATATTGGATTATAAGCATGTTAGTATTTTTAATAACTTTTAAATTAGCTATAAATATGAGTATTAATCCTTATAAAGTTATTATGTCAATAAGTCCTATTCCTTTATTATTAGGCTTAATAGAAGTTTTTAAGGGAAAAGAAAATAATATGTTAGAACTAGAACTAAGTTTTAAAATTTCAGGTAAAGAAATAATAATTAGTAGGATTATAATAATTGGGATTTTTAATATTATTTTAAATACTGTTATGAGCCTATTATTTTTTAAAAGTGGCATAGATGTTGAACTATTAAAAATTAATATTTTGTGGATAGTTCCTTTTGTTTGGATAAATCTTATAACATTTATTATAGCAAAAAATATTAGGGGATACTATGTTTCATTAGGGGCTATAAGTTTTTGGATTTTATTAGTATCCATTTTATTTAAAAATGAATATTTTATACAAAAAATTATGTATATAAACATGGCAGTTTATATGACTATGGTAGTGGTTGGTATATATTTGTACTATATGGCTCTTAAAAAATATATGAAAACAGAAGTGAAAGACTTTCAGTATGAAGAATAAGGTAAACAGGAAATAAAGTATTTTATTATATGTAGAAGGATATTTTTATAAGTACATTCTAATTGAGCATAAGAATTGCTTTAAAATTAGGAATCTTTAATAAAGAATAGATAATATTTAGGTATTAAATATAGTTAATAAAATAATAGGGGAGAGTTGTATGAAACTTAAAATAGATAATTTAACTAAAAAATATTCAGATAAGGTAGCTGTAAAAGATTTTTCTATAGAGATGACTGAAGGGGTTTATGGGTTATTAGGGCCCAATGGAGCAGGAAAAACTACCTTAATGAGGATGATTTCTGATGTACTTAATCCTACCTGTGGACAGATTTTAGTAAATAATGTGGATAAAAATGATTTAGGAGAAGAGTATAGAGACTTATTAGGATATTTGCCACAAGATATGGGATACTATAAAAATTTTACAGCAGAAAGATTTTTAAAGTATGTGGCAGCGTTAAAAGGCCTGAATAAAAAAATATCAAAGGAGAGAATAGAAGAACTTTTAGAGGTCGTAGGACTTAGTGAGTATAAAAATAAAAAAGTAGGTAAATTTTCTGGTGGGATGAGGCAAAGAGTTGGCATAGCTCAAGCACTTTTAAATAATCCTAAGATTTTAGTATTAGATGAGCCTACAGCAGGGCTAGATCCTAAAGAGAGAATACGTTTTAGAAATTTAATTTCAGATATATCCAAAGATAGAATTATTATTTTGTCTACCCATATTGTTGGGGATATAGAATATATTGCTAAAGAGGTTATTTTAATAAAAGAGGGACAACTTATTAAATCTTCAACAGGAGACAGACTTTTAAAAGAGATGGAGGGTAAGGTCTGGAAGGTAGAAGTAGATGAGAAAGATATAGTTGAATATGAGGATATATATCAAGTAGTAAATATTATGAGAAAGGGAGATAAAGTTCAGCTTAGAATATTAAGTCCCCATAAGCCGGTAGAAAGTGCTATAGATATTGAACCTAATTTTGAAGACATGTATATGCACTATTTTAATGAAAAGATAGAATAAACAGCTTAAAAGTTTAAAAAGTAAAATTATAAATTGTTTTTCAAATTTACTTAAAAATAAATTATATAGAGAGAACATAACAGGATGGTGAAATATGGAGTTATTAAAACAAGAGTTATACAAGATATTTTCCAAGAAGCATTTGGTTTTGATACTGGCTTTGATGCTTTTGTTTGTCTATGGACCTAATTTTTTTATGTCAATTACGGATATTAAAGATGAATATGGATTAACAAATACATTATATAATTATACAAAGCCTTTTGAAGGAAAAATAACTAAAGAAAAAGAAGATAAGATATTTAGTATTTTTAAAAGTAATAAAGATAAGGATAAAAATTCTAAAGTTACAGGAATATATGAGAGAATATGGTGTAATTATTCAGAACAAAAACGACCAAGATTTGTAGCTATAGCTGATGTTTTAAGACAGGCAGATCCTCCTTTTTATAATGAAAAGCTAGATAATAGACCACATGATTTTAAAGGATATAAATTAGATGAATTAAATAAAGATTTAAAAGAACTTAAAAAAGCAGGAAGAGAAAATACTTATGAATATAAAAATAAGAATGCAGCTAATAATATGTATAAAAAACTTTCAGAACCTAAATTTTTTTATGTAGAAAGTTGGCAATATATATCTTCTTTTGTAAATGAGACGAATTTTACTATTATATTTATAATGCTTCTGTTAGGGATTTCACCTATTTTTTCAGAGGAATATAAAACTAAAGTATCTACTATAATTTTATCTAGCAAAAAAGGTAGAAGTGAATGTGTTAGAGCAAAAATATTAGCGGCGATTATATATGCTATATTTATAGCTTTCATATGTAATCTTATAGGTACTATTGTAATAACTAAAATGTATGGTATAGAAGGATTTAATGCACCCATGCAATCTTTATTTGAGTTTAGCTGCTCTCCGTACAATTTTACTATAGCACAGTTTTACCTTACATTATTTTTTACAAGTATAATAGGAGCTATTTTATTTGTATTATTGATATTATTGATATCTAACATTACCAAATCCTCTATGATGACTTTTTTTATTTCTGGTTTTATATTTGTATTTCCAATGTTAGTAGAAAAATTCATTGGCGTGGCTAATGTTTGGTGGAAAAAGCCATTGATAAGTTTAAGTATTACACAAATTTTTAATGCTACAAAAATATATGATGTATTTAGTACAATTAATATATTTGGACAGCCTTTAATTTATCCTTATTTTATTTTAATTTATTCTATTGTATTAGGAACATTATTAACTTATATTTTACATAGAAAATTAAAATATGAAGAGATAAAATAAAGAATAATTTTTATTCCATCAAGAATAATTCAATAAAATTAAATAATAGTTATATAAAAAACAATGCATTAAGCAGTAATTTTGTTATAAATGTAGAATATATAAGATGTAGAATATATTGAGAAAAGGATTGTTTTATATGGCATATGTTTATATAGTAGAATGTAGAGATGGAACTTTATATACAGGATGGACAACAGATATTGAAAGAAGAATAAGTGAGCACAATAAAGGAAAGGGTGCAAAATATACAAGAGTTAGAAGACCAGTAGTTTTAAAACATTCTGAGAAATTTGATACAAATAGAGAAGCTATGAAAAGAGAATGTGAAATAAAAAAACTATCCAGAAAGGATAAAATAAAATTATTTGATTATAATTAGTTTAATTGGCAAATAATATTATTATTCATTAAAATAATGAAAAAGCACATAGTTAAATATCAATATAAAGTTAAAAAAATTAAACTTAGTTAAGGTATTGACAATGTTTGTAATATAACTTATTATAATAATTAAATCTTAGAAAATTAAATAATTTTATAGCAAAGAAGAGGAATAGTAGATTCCTAGGCTTTTTACAGAGAGGGATGTAAGATGAGAATTCCTGAAAGCTAAGTTTTGAACCAGCCTCCGAGTTCTGTACTGAATTTAAGTAGGATACAGCGGAAAAATTCCGTTATCAATAAAAGTGAGCATATTTTATATATGTTAACAAGGGTGGTACCGCCGACACAACTTCGGTCCCTGTATAGGGATTAGAAGTTTTTTTTATTTACAAAAAAATAAATTTTAGGGAGGAATTTAATATGGCAAGAGATAAAAAATTTGTTGAAGATATTACACCAATGGATGAAGACTTTGCACAATGGTATACAGATATAGTAAAGAAGGCTGAACTTGCAGACTATTCAAGTGTAAGGGGGTGTATGATAATACGTCCTTATGCCTATGCTATGTGGGAAATGATTCAAAAGGACTTAGATGAAAGATTTAAAGCTACAGGACATGAAAATGTATATATGCCTTTATTCATACCAGAAAGTTTATTAAATAAAGAAAAAGATCATATAGAAGGGTTCGCTCCAGAGGTTGCTTGGGTAACTCATGGTGGAGAAGAAGAGCTTACAGAAAGATTATGTGTTAGACCTACATCAGAAACATTATTCTGTGAACACTATGCAAAAATAGTTCAATCTTATAAGGATTTGCCAAAGCTTTATAATCAATGGTGCTCAGTAGTAAGATGGGAAAAAACTACAAGACCATTTTTAAGAACTGCAGAATTTTTATGGCAAGAAGGCCATACAATTCATGCTACAGCAGAAGAAGCAAGAAAAGAAACGGAACAAATGCTTAATGTATATGCAAAACATGTTGAAGATGTGTTAGCTATACCTGTAATAAAGGGACAAAAAACAGAACAAGAAAAATTTGCAGGGGCAGTGGCTACTTACACAATAGAAAGTTTAATGCATGATGGTAAAGCGCTACAAACAGGTACATCTCACTATCTTGGAGACCATTTTGCAAGTGCCTTTGGAATTCAATATTCAGATAAAGAAGGAAAACTTCAAAATGTACATCAAACTTCATGGGGCGTTACAACTCGTATGTTAGGAGCTATAATAATGGTTCATGGAGATAACAGTGGATTAGTAGTTCCACCAAGAATAGCACCAATACAAGTAGTTATAGTACCAGTAGCTCAGCATAAAGAAGGAGTACTTGATAAAGCTTATGAACTAAAAGAAAGAGTGGGTAAAGTAGCGAGAGTTAAACTTGATGATACAGACAAGATGCCAGGTTGGAAATTTAATGAATATGAAATGAAAGGTGTTCCAATAAGATTGGAAGTTGGACCTAAAGATATAGAAAAAAACCAAGTGGTTTTGGTAAGAAGAGATACAAGAGAAAAAATTACAGTTTCTATGGATGAACTAGAAGTAGTTATACCAGAATTGTTAAATAAAATACATGAATCTATGTTTAATAAAGCTAAAGAAAGAATGGAACAAAAAACTAGTATAGCTAAAAACATGGATGAATTTAAAAAAGTTGTTGAAAATAAAGCTGGTTTTGTAAAGGCTATGTGGTGCGGAGATAAAGAATGTGAAGAAAAAATAAAAGAAGAAACAGGGGCTAGTTCTAGATGTATACCATTTGATGGAGAAGATGTATCAGATACTTGTGTATGTTGTGGCAAAAAAGCTAAAAATTTAGTTTACTGGGGAAGAGCATATTAATTAAAAAGTTATTTAATTAATAGATCTTATAAAGTAATATATTGGAAAATTAAAAGGTATAGGGGAATCAATGATTTTTCTATACCTTTTATGTGGTAAGCTTTAACTTTTATATTTGTAAATTATGGTGTAAATTTTGGAAGTAAAGAGGTATAATGTATTTGTAATATGAAAATACATTATACATTGAGGGGGTATTTTTTTGGAGATAAATAAAATAATAGAAGAGTTAAAAGATGATCTTATAGACTCTACTGCAGAATTGATTAAAATTAAAAGTATAGAAGACGAAGCAAAGGAAGGTAAACCTTATGGGGAAGGCGTAGCCAGTGCATTGGAAAAAGCATTAGAAATAAGCGAAAAGTTAGGATTTAAAACTGTAAATGTAGACGGATATGTTGGATATGCTGAATACGGTGAAGGTGATGAATATGTAGGTGTTTTAGGTCATTTGGATTTAGTACCAGAAGGAGATGGATGGAAGTATCCACCTTATGCGGCAGAAATACACGATGGAAAAATGTATGGTAGAGGAACTACAGATGACAAAGGACCTATAATGGCAGCACTTTATGGTTTAAAAGCTATAAAAGAAGCAAAACTTCCTTTATCTAAAAAGGTTAGAATTTTGTTTGGGACAAATGAGGAAACAGGATCTAATGAAATAGAACATTATTTAGCAAAGGAAAAACCACCAGTACTTGGATTCACTCCAGATGCTGAGTATCCAATAATCTATGCTGAAAAAGGAATTACAATATTTGATGTAGTAAAAAAATTAGAAATAAAAAGTGATAAAGCAATTAAATTAAAATATATTAAGGGTGGGGAAGCTTCTAATATGGTACCTGACTATTGTGAAGCTGGTATAGAATGTCCAGATACAGATATGATAATAAGGTCTGTAGAGTATTGTGCTAATAGAAATGGAATAGAATTAACAGCAGAAGAAAAAGATGGCTTAGTAGTAGTCAAATCTTTTGGTCTATCTGCTCATGGGAGTACACCAGAAATTGGGAAAAATGCTATCATGCAAATGTTTAAATTTTTAGCAGAACTTCCATTAGGCCATTGTGATGAATTACAATTTATAAGATTTTTTAATAATAATGTAGGAAATGAAACTGATGGTAAATCTTTTGGTGTAGATTTAGAGGATGAACCTTCAGGTAAGCTAAGCTTTAATGTAGGAACTATTTCTATGGAAAATAATGAAATAAAAATGTCATTAAATTTAAGATATCCTGTTACATACAAAGCAGAGGATCTTATGGAAAAGTTTAATAAAAAAATAGAGGGAACAGGAATAAAAATAGAAAATTTTCAAGATCAAAAACCTTTATATTTTGATGATAAACATCCATTGATAAAATCATTACAAAAGGTATATAAAGAACAAACAGGAAAAGAACCAGAATTATTAGCTATAGGTGGAGGAACTTATGCAAAGGAAATGCCTAATATGGTTGCTTTTGGACCACTTTTCCCAGGAGAACCAGATGTAATTCACAAAAAAGATGAATATATAGAACTAGAAAATTTGGTATTAAATTCTAAGATATACGGACATGCTATATATGAATTAGCCAAATAGTATATTTATAAGTTTTATAGTTATTTATAAAAAGATGTGAGATAAATATATAGTATTTGCTCATATCTTTTATTTGTCTATAGTAATTTATAAAAAATTATAATAGTAAATGATTTTGTTTATGGTACAAATCATATACCTAATATAAACAAACATACATATATAG
>OGSC01000600.1_pt1 | contig 14092 bp, 13 predicted proteins | sample 1573751 | NCBI WGS metagenome assembly OGSC01 (sample SAMN03295840, study PRJEB24534) | human gut metagenome | isolation source: fecal sample 8 from infant 5 | host: Homo sapiens | place: USA: Pittsburgh, PA | collected 2014-07
AAAACCGACCTCCTTAACGTTAAGATTTTTGGTCTAACATTAAGGGGTCGGTTCATTGAACAGGGGCTCTTTTACGTTACTTTGAAAATTATTATTTTAAAAGTATTACTTTTGATGGTATAAAAACAAGAAAAATAATGTTTTACAAGTTCATAATGTAATAGAGTATATCATTCATAGAGGTATTAGGTTTAACAGGTTCCCAACCATTGCCTCGATTATAATACCATTTATTATTATCTACTTGGAAATATACAGTTTCATAATCATAGCTACCTCTGAGTGAAACATATTTTACTGTTACTATATAAGAATCTCTTGTGGCAGGATTTGTCTTTATACTTGATAGCCAAACAGAGCTTCCATCATTATAGGTAGCAACATATCTATCGGCTGCATGTGCTTCTTGTGTGATGCCAGTACAAATAGTTAGTCCAATAGCAAACAGTGGAATTAATAATAATTTTTTTGAGATTCTCATACACTTACCCTCCAATTGTAGTATTGAAATATATTAATTCTAGATTACCATATTCATATTAATTAGAAATTAAAAATTCATTATATATTCATAAAATAAAGAGAAGGATAAATACGTTTAGTAAAGATATTATAAGTGATTATGGTATTATCTTGGTTGCTTTTTGAAATGCAATGTGAAGATAATTTCATGAAATGGTTATTCGTGAAAATCATATAATACCAATAATTAAACCGTTAGAAAAGGTTATTAGGACTTTACATTATGAATATATAGATGGAATTGAGGGGGGCTTGAACACTGTAATTATGATATTTTCTTTATGTGCTTATTAGGGTTAAATGTTCATATAGACCGTCTTAAGAATTCAACTGTTGGTATATCGTGTGAACATGAGGATTTTGAACTAGACTGGAATTCCAGTATTATGTAGTCTCTTACCGGATACACCGTAAAAAAAGCTCCTCATAAGAGAAGCTTTATTTACTAGTAGAATTTTGAATAGCATATTAAATTATTCAAATTCCACTTTCAAATCAATAACGTTTTTACATGCTACGCAACCAGGGCAGTCACAGAATTCTGCGCCTTCTGCTTTGATGTCTTTAGCATGTTGTAATAGGTTAGCTGCGCCTTCTGCGCCAAGGATTTGTGTGGCAAGTTCAGAGCCTGCAAAGCCGATTGTTTCGTCGATAAGCGCAATATTTTGTTCTGCTACGGATACGAGTTGTTTTGTAAGCTCTTCTTGCTTAGGAGTACCTTCTGCATCAATCCAAGACTGAGCGAATTCCTTTACTGTTTCATTGCTTGTAGGTGCATCTAATAAAGCTTGAACTAGTTGTGTTAATTGTGTATGTGTCATGATTATTTCCTCCATATAATTACTAACTATAGTTTTGGAATAGTGCATTTAGTATCATATGAGCACCTGTTCCTTTTATTGAGTTCATTATAACACCTACAATAATTTTGAATAGTAGAATGATTTGCGATAGATACTATCAAATAGGATAGATTTATGATGATAGCTGTTTCAATTTTTAATGATATAATTTAGTTAATAAATGTAGTTTGTTTGCAGGGGATTGTATCATGAAAAAGGTTGTATGTGTGTTAGCTACGCTAGCTTTTATAGGTTCCATCAATGTTGTGTCCGCAGATGAGTTGATGCGGTTCCGTCTTAATGGTAATTCTATTTATGATCAGCCTTATGGTGATCGAAATGAGTTTCCTTGTCTAGATAGACTTGGAAGTTGCACTATGACTGATGAGGATTATAGAAGCACTCGTAAAGGTCAATCGCTAGAGGTGTTTGATACTGTATATGAGGCTAAGCAACATCTGAATTTTAATCCTCAAGTGCCTATGGGGTTAGACCGGTTTCATGCTGTTCATGTGTCCATTGTAGATCGTGATGTGTTGCAAGTGGTCTATGCGTACCATGAACTTTTAAAAGGGAGATATTTCGATAGATCCGACGATATACCAAAGTATATCAAATACCGAGTATCTACAGTATCAGGTAATATCGCAGGTGATTATAAGGATTACTTACCTCAGAAAATCGATGTTATAAATGGGATGACGATAACCTATCGAATGGTGGATGACGCCGTTTACTTAGCATCTTGGAAACATGCGGGGCAGAACCATGTGTTCTTATTTAATGACCCAGTTTCTGTTGAGCGGGCTAGAGAAATGATTAATAGTGTAAGTATAAATTGAGCTATTTATTATACTATCTTTTTAAGTAAAGTTAGCTTATTATATACATATATAGAGAGCCCATTAACGTGATTAGGGCGTTAGGCTCATCTAAAACTGAATAAAATTATGATGATGCCTAACGTGTTAGAGGACTGCACTCCTCTATATGTTAGGCGTTTATCGTTGTACTACTTAACTAGTGCAATGATAGTGACTACTGATAACAGAACTATGATAATTACATAGGTAACTTCATGTTTTGTCATAGTCTCATATGAACGAAAAATAGCAGGGTGGTAGCCCTGCTATTTTTTATTGAAAAACTATTTTAAGTATAGTATATTCTAGATAGCCAATTGATAGTTGTGCAATTAACTACAAAATCCCCCGGAGCGGCAACTCCGAGGGATTTTTTGTATTATATATGAAAATGAAGTTATTCATAGTGACAATATTTTGCTTTTTATGGTAGAATATCGATAGAGCAAAGTGTTGATTAAATGCACTAAAGAAGCCCTTGCAAAGGATGCCGGTCCTAGCAAGGGCTTTTTTGTCAGATCGTGGTGACAAACCAAGGTTAGTTACCAATAATCGATAGTAGCCAATCTAACCATTTGCAAATATAATAGCTTATTACATTTGCCATGATAGCTACAAGAATCGTTGAGAGCGTGTTGATTTAAATGCACCTCCTTTCCGTTACCTGATTTGGAAAGGAATTGGTAACACCTATAGTATAGCAAAATACTTTTTACACAAATAGCGATATACTGTCCTCTTTGTTGTGATTTATATTAAAAATAACGGAGCTTATATGAACGCAGATAACTATAAGATTTCAACGTTGCCATATATAGAAAATGCTAGCAATGAGATAATGGAAAAGTACAATATAAAAGTGCAATATGAAACGGAACCACCTCATGGAGATGCTATATATTCTATTTCTATAAAGGAGAAAGCATTGCCATTTTGGATTTATGGTAGGGATGTTACTTTCATAGGTAATAGTATGGTTATGGTCGAGTCTGTAAAATGCAAAACCTGGGATCCCATTGAAACTATCATTATTGATTTAGAGAATGAATTGTACGCGGGTTTAAAGGAATGGTATACAGATATTTCATTTATTAGTGGTCAAATAGAGCTATCTAATCAAGTGGTAAAAATGGATAAACGAATTCTAAATAATTTTGAGAATTTAGAATGGATAAGCTTTTAAGATTGATTGCGTAGAGGGCACATTGACTATACTATAGTGAAGCGTTATTCTATATATGACAAGGGATGTCAATATGTGACATAGTCTCATATGAACGAAAAATAGCAGGGCGGCCACCCTGCTATTTTTATTGTGCTAGTTAGTAAGAAGAATGCTAGATGCATAATGTTCATTTTATTTTAATTGACATAAGTCTATAGAATACAGTACAATACCCTTATATCTGAAAAACAAGCTATGAATGGGTATAAAGGTTTACAGATCCTGCTTTCAGAGAGTTGCCGGTTGGTGAGAGGCAATAGAGGTTGTACGCTGACACTCTCCCGTGAGCTTTGGTGGCGAATGCAGCAGTAGTCATCGACGGTGGTTCCGTTATACCCGCAACGAGTCCCAATTAGGGTGGTACCGTGTTATGAATATAACGCCCCTTTGAGCAACGACAGTTGTTCTGAGGGGCTTTTTTTATTGTAAAAGTCTAGTAAAATCACTGAGCATAGTTTTGTTGAACACAAGTGTTATCAACCAGCGTGAGTATAAAAATCGGCGGTTTTACTAAACTTTCACAATGGATAGATATAATACAGCGTTATGTTTTATTAGTATAGAAAAGGTGAAGATTATGGATCAAAATCGCGTATATTTCTTCGATACAACCCTTCGTGATGGGGAACAAACACCAGGTGTGTCTTTACAAACTCCTGAAAAAATTGAAATTGCGAAAGGCCTAGTACGCCTCGGCATCGATGTAATCGAGGCTGGTTTCCCAGCAGCATCCCCTGGAGATTTTGAAGCAGTACAAACGATTGCACGCGAAGTGAAAGGCGCAACAATTTGTGCGTTGGCACGTGCTAATGAAAAGGACGTACAAAAAGCGATTGATGCATTGAAAGATGCGGAACGTAGCCGTTTGCATGTATTCATTGCTATTTCCGAACTTCATATGGAATATAAATTAAAAATGACTCGCCAAGAGGTATTGGATAAGGTTAAATCCGTATTGGCATATGCAAAAGGTAAGGTTGATGAAATCGAGTTCTCTGGTGAAGATGCGGCACGCTCTGATTTAGATTTCGCATGCCAAGTATTTGGTGTTGCCATTGCTGGTGGTGCAACAATTATTAATGTACCAGACACAGTAGGTTATATGAACCCTAATGAGTTCGGTGATAAAATTCGTTACATCAAAGAACATACACCAGGTATTGAAAATGCAATTATCTCCGTTCACTGTCATGATGACTTAGGTCTTGCTAATGCAAATACGTTAGCTGCTATTAAAGCAGGTGCACGCCAAGTAGAAGGCACAATTAATGGCCTAGGCGAACGGGCTGGTAACGTAGCGATTGAAGAAGTTGTGATGGCTCTTAAAACACGCCATGATTACTTCGGCGACCTTCAAGTGAACATCGATACAAAACAATTTACGAAAGTATCTAAACTTGTGAGTCGTTTAACAGGTGTCGTAGTTCCTCCAAATAAACCAATCATTGGCTCTAATGCCTTTGCTCATGAGTCTGGTATTCACCAACATGGTATGATGAGCAATCCTGAAACGTATGAAATCATGACCCCTGAGTCCGTAGGGGCTGAAAAAACAGACCTCGTATTGGGCAAACACTCTGGTCGTCATGCCTTCGCTGATCATTTGGCAAAACTTGGTTTCCAATCTTTCACAGAAGAGAAAATCAACGACCTCTTCGCTAAATTCAAAGAATTGGCGGACCGTAAAAAACAAGTATACGACGATGACATCGTAGCTCTTGTAGTCGATAATATGCACCATAAAAAAGCATTCGAGCTTGTGGCTCAATACTATAAATTAGGTGAAAAAGGTTATGCGTATGCTGACGTTCGTCTCATGACACCAGAAGGTGAAAAAGCCGATGCTGCCGTAGGTGATGGTCCAGTAGACGCATCCCTTAAAGCGGTTGAACGTGTTGTTGGCTTGCCAATCAGCTTAAAAGACTACCAAATCCGCGCTATCACAGCCGGTAAAGATGCCCTTGGGGAAGCAACCCTTAAGGTAGAATATAACGGTCGCTTGTACCATGGTCGTGGTATTAGCACCGATATCGTTAAATCAAGTGTGAACGCATATATTAATGCAGTTAACTCAGTATTCCTAGCTATGGAGCTAGAACAACAGGAGGAAGAATAATATGGGTATGACCATTACTGAAAAGAATATGGCTCGCCACGCGGGTCTTGATGTTGTAAAGCCAGGCCAAATCATCGAATGTCATTTGGACGCTGTTTTGATGAACGACATCACATTCCCACCGGCGCGTAAAGAGTTCTTGAAAATCGGCAAACCTGTATTTGATCGTCATAAAATCTACTTAGTGCCGGATCATTTCACACCAAATAAAGATATTCAATCTGCTACACAAGCGAAAGTAATGCGCGACTTCGTACGCGAACATGGCATTACAAACTACTTTGAAGTCGGTAGAATGGGTATCGAGCACGTTATTTTACCAGAAAAAGGTCTTATCGGTCCTGGCGAAATGATTATCGGTGCGGACTCCCACACTTGTACATATGGTGCAGTAAATGCGTTCTCCACAGGCGTAGGCTCCACTGATGCGGGCGTTGCTATGGCAGAAGGTAAAACTTGGTTCAAAGTGCCTGAAACAATCAAGGTTGAGCTTATCGGTAAACCTAACAAATGGGTAACTGGTAAAGACGTAATTCTTGATTTAATCGGCCAAATCGGCGTAGACGGCGCTCGTTACATGGCTCTTGAATTCGCTGGCGACGGCGTACAACACATGACTATGGCAGATCGTCTTACCATCTGTAACATGGCTATCGAAGCGGGCGGTAAATGTGGCGTATTCCCTTACGATGCAGTTACTGAAGAATACATCAAAGGTCGCGTAAATCGTCCTGTTGAACCTATCGCTCCAGATGCTGATGCAGTATATGCTCAAACAATTACCATTGACTTGTCCAAATTGCAACCAGTGGTAGCATTCCCTCATTTGCCATCCAACACACATTACATCAACGAGATCGACAAAGATATTAAAATCGACCAAGTTATCATCGGTTCCTGTACAAATGGCCGTTACGAAGACTTGGTGGCAGCAGCAGAAATCTTCAAAGGTCGCAAAGTAGCCCCATTCGTTCGTTGTATCGTAATCCCTGGTTCCCAAGATGTATATGACCAAGCGTTGAAAGATGGATTACTAGATATCTTCATTCAATCTGACTGCGCAGTGTCCACGCCAACATGTGGTCCATGCCTTGGCGGTTACATGGGTATCATGGCTGAAGGGGAACGCACAGTTTCTACAACAAACCGTAACTTCCGTGGTCGTATGGGTCACGTTGATTCTGAAGTATACTTGGCAAGCCCTTACGTGGCGGCAGCGAGTGCTGTATTAGGCCGCATTGCAGGCCCTGAGGAGGTTTAATATGGATTTTGAAAGCAAAAAAATCTGGCGCTACGGCGACGATGTAGATACAGACGTAATCATTCCAGCTCGTTACTTGGCGATTGCTGACTGGAATGAATTGGCGGAACATGCGATGGAAGATATTGATACTACATTCGCGCCAAATGTGAAAGCTGGCGAAATCATGGTAGCTGGCAAAAACTTTGGTTGCGGTTCCTCTCGTGAACACGCACCAGGCGTTATCAAAGCGAAAGGCGTGCCTGTTATCGTAGCACACTCCTTTGCACGTATCTTCTTCCGTAATGCCATCAATATCGGTTTACCAGTTGTGGAAATCGGCGAACAAGTAGACCGTATCGACGCTGGTGATGCAATCGGCGTAGATTTATCTAAAGGTATCGTGTACAACTTGACTAAAAACGAACAATACCAAGGGACTGAGTTGCCACAATTCATTCAAGATATTGCGGCAGCTGGTGGTCTTGTGAACTTTGCGAAAAATCGCAAGTAATACTACGTGGCCGAGCCTCGGTGATGCGCTGTCGCTCCAGCTAGCTTAACGGTCTGCGGCGTAGCCTTGACCTACTAAAGTCGCGTTAGCGCATGCACCTCGGCTCTACGTATTTATCTTTTACGGTTTTGAGCAAAATTAAAATCCCTATAGCTAGCAATATGTTGAATGATTTGTGGCGGAGGGAAATTACTTATATTGGAGAGGTAAGATGAGCGAAAAGAATATCGTATTGATTCCTGGTGATGGTATCGGTACTGAGATTATTGCTGCAGCGAAGGCTGTGTGTGAAGTGGCTTTTGAGAAAGCTAATGTAAAGGTTAATTGGATTGATAAAAAAGCGGGCGGTGCGTCTATTGATGCATACGGCGTGCCTTTGACTGAGGATACTATTGAGGCTTGTAAAGCAGCTGATGCTGTATTGCTTGGTGCTGTAGGCGGTCCTAAATGGGATAATGTAGATCCTGCTATCCGTCCTGAAAAAGCAATCCTCGGTCTTCGTAAGGAGCTTGGTTTGTTCTGTAACTTGCGTCCTGTAAAAATCTATCCATCTTTGCAAGAGTATTCTCCTCTTAAAAAGGAACTCGTACAAGATGTAGATTTCGTTATCGTTCGTGAGTTAACTGGCGGTATTTACTTCGGTGAACGCGAAGAGGCACAAGGTGAAGGTGCTAACGAGTTCGCTTGGGATAAAGAAACTTACAGCCGTTACGAAGTAGAGCGCATCATGGATATTGCTATGGAAACAGCTCGTAAACGTAACAAAAAGGTTGTGTCCGTAGATAAAGCAAACGTATTAGCGTCTTCTCGTTTGTGGCGTAAAATCGCTCAAGAGAAAGCTGTAGCTAATCCAGATATCACAACAGATTACTTCTATGTAGATAATACAGCGATGCAACTCGTTGTAAATCCTGCACAATTCGACGTTATCGTAACAACAAACTTGTTTGGCGACATCTTGTCCGACGAAGGCGCTGTTATCTCCGGTTCCATCGGGCTTTTACCATCTGCATCCATGGGTACAGGTACAGCATTGTACGAACCAATCCACGGTTCCGCACCAGACATTATGGGCCAAAACTTGGCGAACCCATTGGGCACAATCTTGTCCGCAGCTATGATGTGCCGTCATTCCCTTGATTTGCCTCAAGTGGCTGACGCTATTGAAAAAGCTGTTGAACAAGTCCTTGTTGATGGTTACCGCACTGGCGATATCTACCGTGAAGGTTTAAAACGCGTAGGTACTACAGAAATGGCGCAAGCTGTTATTGAACGTCTATAATCGTAGGAAACAAGGTTTTGAAAGCTCATCAAGTGAGCTAAATCATTTCAAAATCTTATCATATGCTTTATAATATAGAAATATTGTATATATATGCTATTATATAAGAGAGGGCTAGTCCCTCCTTTTTTGCGGGAGGAGTTATGTTATCTTATTTTTTACTTGCCTTGTCTATAGGGCTTGAGTTATTTGCTACGACTATGTTGAAAGCCTCTGATGGTTTTACGAGACCATTACAGACCGTTGCTTGTGTACTTGGTTATGTAGGATCTTTCTATACATTGACGCATGTACTGAAATATATTCCCCTTAGCGTTACCTATGCTACGTGGTCTGGGGTAGGCCTTGTGGTGACAGCTCTTATTTCTGTCTTTATCTTTAGTGAGGGCTATAATATTTACACTATTTTGGGGATCGGTCTTATTGTAGTTGGCGTAGTAATCCTAAACCTGTGGGGAAGTGTAGGAAGCTAAAATTATTTGTGGTCTCTATATCGCAAATTAGAATATTGTAGATGTAGATGTAGATGTAGATGTAGATGTAGATGTAGATGTAGATGTAGATGTATAGGCGAGACATTTTTTAAGGAGGCCTTTATGAATTCTTCGATGTATCGAAATTTAACTATTACTGCTTTGTTGATGGCATTAGCCATTATGATTCCTATTATGATGCCCTTGAAAGTTGTCATTCCACCGGCTTCGTATACATTGGCTAGCCACGTGCCTATATTTTTAGCAATGTTCCTGTCTCGTAAGATGACTGCATGTGTTGTAATCGGTTCTACGCTAGGTTTCTTCGTAGCGGGCTTCCCGATTGTTATCGTTATGCGCGCTGCCTCTCATATTATCTTTGCCTTGATGGGCGCTTACTATATTAAACATCACCCCGGCGTACTAACAGGAGCTCTATCCTTTGGTGTGTTCAACCTTGTTTGTGCCATCGTTCACGCCATTGGCGAAGTGCTCGCATGTCTCTTGTTCTATACTACAACTACAGTGCCAAATATTGACCTTATCTATGTCGTATTTGTTCTTGTTGGCGGCGGTACCATCATTCATAGTTTGGTTGATGGATATATTTCCTTATATATCTATAAAGCTATTCCAGGATTGTCTCAACCAGATAATAAATAATCAGGCGTTATTCTGAATTATCTAGCAGAAGCATAAATAATCCGCTATTTAAACTGCATATAGTCGTAACCATTCATGGGGTATCAATATATACTAATGTATAGTATTTGAATACCTATGAGTGGTTTTTTTATATTAATTCTTAAATCTGTACCTGCAGATACGGACTATTTCTTCTGAATTCGATATAATAGAACTATAGTTAATGACCGATTCGTGTTATATCGTTCGATGTAACATTTGGGCCATATATTTGGTTGTAATTGTGAAAGCTCTACATATTCCTTGGTTTTTTATAAAACTATATAAGGAATGAGGTGAGTACCTATACTTTCACAGAAATGGAGGTTATTATGAGAAAGCACATTAAAAATAACGTATTTTGGGTAGGTAAAATCGACTGGGAATTAAATGAGTTCCACGGTTCTGATTACAGCATTAACAATGGTTCTAGCCAAAATGCGTACTTGATTGAAGAGGAGAAGACTGTTCTCATCGACACTGTGTGGAAACCTCATTCCTCCGAGTTTATCGATAATTTGGAAGCTGAAATCGATTTAAATAAGATTGATTTCATCGTATGTAACCACGGCGAAGTGGATCACAGCGGTTCCTTGCCTGCATTGATGGAAAAAATTCCTAATACGCCAATTTACTGTACAGAAAATGCAGTTAAGTCCTTGGTTGGTCAATATCATCATCCAGAATGGAATTTTAAAGTTGTTAAAACAGGTGATTCCGTAGATATCGGCAATGGTAAATCCTTAGTATTCGTAGAAATGCGCATGCTTCATTGGCCTGATTCCATGGCAACCTATATGACTGGCGACAATATCTTGTTCTCTAACGATGCGTTCGGTCAACATTACGCGGTAGAAGAATTGTGGGCCGATAAGGCTGATCAATGTCGTTTATGGGCAGAGGCGATGAAATATTACGCTAATATTTTGAATCCATTCTCTCCATTGGTAAAAGCTAAAATTGAAGAAATTCAAAAGCTCAACTTGCCAATTGATATCATCGCTACCAGCCACGGTGCTATTTGGCGTGAAAACCCAATGCAAATCGTTGAAAAATACTACGAATGGTCTCAAGCGTACCAAGAAGACCAAATCACAGTGGTGTACGATACAATGTGGGATGGCACAAAGAAATTAGCTCATAAGATAGCTGAAGAAATTTCTAAGCAAGCTCCAGATACGCGTGTTAAAATCTACAACATTAGTAAAACCAATAAAAATGACATCATGACAGAGGTATTTAAATCCAAAGCGATCGCAGTAGGCTCTCCAACAACAGGGAATAGCGTACTGTCCAGTGTAGCTGGTTGGCTCGACTTCTTACGTGAGTTGAAGTTTAAAAACAAAAAGGCCGCTGTATTTGGTACCTATGGTTGGTCTGGCGAATCTACGAAGGTACTTCGTGAAGAATTAACTAAATATGGTTTTGCTGTAGTAGAACCAGAAATTAAATGTAACTGGAATCCGGATGCTTCTGATCTCAATAAAGCAGAAGAACTAGTAAGCGCATTATTAGCATAATTTAATATAAAAAATAAAGTAAGCCTCTTATTTTCTTTAGAAAAGCTAGGAGGCTTACTTTTATTTTATCTGTGATACATAAAGCATTGGATAATATATAGAGTATTTGGAAGCTTTATTCCTTAAAGTTTAAATTAAAATATGTGTATACGATGAAATATATAGGTATATTCTTATTTTAAGGATATATTTTAAAAAAGTATAAAATACAAAAATATGATTGAATATTCAGGATAATAAAATTCATAAAGAGTTCATGAATTCAACGTGAATGAGGGCTCTTGGAGTATTGATAATATTTATTATACTTATAAGATGATTATTTATTTATAAGTTATTCAGTTTAGTGTTTAAAAAACACTTACAATCTTGTGATTTTTTTCACTCATCATAAAAAATAATGAGTATATTAACTCAACATAGAACACTAGTAATAAAGCTATTTTTGGGATATATGAAGACTTATTAATGAACTTTATGAATGAAAAAGGGTTGTGTATATCGTAAAACTTTGATATGCTATGCGGGTAATGAACAATATAAATTTTTCTTAAACTGAAATGGATCTATTTCTTGAGAGATTAATTAGAAATATTTCCTAATCAGCCCGAGGAGAGAGGCGGAACACTTAGAGAGGTTGAAAAATTGTATTGTATTGTATTTGGTTAAAAAATTTAATTTAGTGAGGGTGTAAGATGAGAGAAATTAAACATTCCAAAAAATTAGCGTTTGCTGTATTAGCTGCAGTTGCAGCAGTAGGTTCTATTGTTGCTCCAGTAAGTGCAGCTCCTGTGACTACTGCAGATGGTTTCATCTCTGCAGCAGGTAATGCTACAGCATCTCCTGCTCCAAGTAATGCTGTATCCTATGGTGTTGTTGCTAATGGTACAGCTACAAGCATCGCTGTAGGCCAAGGTAACACAATTACAAGCGCTAACGGCTCTAGCAGCGCATATGGTAACCAAAATACTATCGATGGTAACCAAGCTAATGCATTCGGTGACGGTAATAAAGTTACAGGTGAGTTTGCACAAGCTTTCGGTGATACTAATGATGTTAATGGTACAAATGCTATCGGTTATGGTTATAAAAATACTGTAGCTGGTACAACTACAAACTACCGTGATCGCACTTTCGATAATGAGCCTGATGCTGATACACTTTTAACAGGTTCTTGGAATAGCAACTCCGTCGCTATTGGTTCTAACAATACTGCATTAGGTAGCTCTGCATTGGCAGTAGGCCATGAAGCTCAAGCTAAAATGAGCGAATCTATTGCTATCGGTCATGGTGCACAAGCTGACAAAACTTGGGGCATTGCAGTTGGTACACGCGCAGCTGCTTCTGATGTACGTTCCTTAGCATTTGGTCATGAAGCTAAATCTACTGGTTATAAGGCAAATGCTATCGGTGCTGATGCACAAGCTAATGGTAACCATGCTAATGCTATTGGTTCCTCTGCATATGCAAATGGTGATCACGCTCAAGCATTTGGTGCTGGTGCTCATGCTGATGGTGTACGTACTAATGTATTTGGTTCTGATGCTTCTGCAAGCGCAGATTACAGCATTGCAATCGGTAACAAAGCTGATGCATCCACTGCAAACTCCATTGCATTAGGTGCTAATGCAACTACTCGTTCTGCTACTAATGTAACTAGCGCAACTGTAGCTGGTCATACATTTGGTGGTTTTGCCGGCACTAGCCCTGTAGGCTCTGTATCCGTTGGCAAAGCGAGTGAAGAACGTCAACTTCACAACGTCGCAGCAGGTGAAATTTCCGCTACATCTACAGATGCTGTAAACGGTAGTCAATTGTACTCCGTAGCAAACGATTTACAAACTCAAATCAACAATTCTACACCTGGTCAAATCAACAATAACATTACTAACTTAAATAATCGTGTAGGTAATGTTGAAAAACGCGTTAACAAAGTAGGTGCAGGTTCCGCTGCATTGGCAGCATTGCATCCATTGGACTTCAACCCAGATGACAAATGGACAATCGCTGCTGGTTATGGTCACTACCACAATGCAAACTCCGCTGCATTGGGCGCGTTCTACCGTCCTAACGAAGACACTATGTTCTCCGTTGGTGGTACTGTAGGTACTGGCGAAACTCAATTGAATGCAGGCGTATCCCTACGTCTTGGTAAACGTTCTCCTGAGTCCCGTTCCCGCGTAGCTATGGGTCGTGAAATCGCTGAATTGAACGCACGTCTTCAAGACATGGAAAACAAATATAACAACTTGTTGCAAATCTTGAACCCACTTGCTATCGATCCTAGCAAAACTGCTGAATTCCCAGATGTTCCTCAAAATCACTGGGCTTACCAATACATTAGCCAATTGGCTGGTAATGGTATCCTTGTTGGCTACCCTGATGGCACATTCAAAGGCGATGCAAAAATGACTCGCTACGAATTCGCAACTATGTTGTACCGTGCACTTCAAAATGGTGCTCCTATCGACGAAAACATGAAACGTGCGATGAATGAATTCGGTCCTGAATTACAAAACATTCGTCTTAACCACTTCCGCATTGATCGTATCTCTGGTGGTGACAACGATCGTCACAAAACTGAACGTGTTCGCGTTAACAACGAACCTGAAAACCAACGTGACGTATACGGCTCCCGTATTTACAAATAATACGACAACTTCCCTTCGAGCTTGTGAAAGCTCAAAAACAGGATGTATCTTCGTGATACATCCTGTTTTTTTGTGCCAAAAAGTAGAACGTATTAATGATAGGTATAGGCTTATAGGACAAAAAGTGTGTGTGAAAACCCTTATAATACTAGATATTTAC
>OGSC01000605.1_pt1 | contig 14008 bp, 15 predicted proteins | sample 1573751 | NCBI WGS metagenome assembly OGSC01 (sample SAMN03295840, study PRJEB24534) | human gut metagenome | isolation source: fecal sample 8 from infant 5 | host: Homo sapiens | place: USA: Pittsburgh, PA | collected 2014-07
ATATTAGAACATTATATATTTAGAAAATATAGATACAAAGAATAGGTTTAAAAATATAGTAAGTAAAAATCGGGTAAAAGTATTATTGGAGTATAAAATTATGAAAAAAGAATATATGATTAAAAAATAGAAGGTTTAAAATATGTTAAAAAGGAGGATTATATGTGATTACAAAAAGAATAATACCATGCTTAGATGTAGATATGGGTAGAGTTGTAAAGGGCGTTAATTTTGTTAATCTAAAGGATGTAGGTGATCCTGTAGAAATAGCAGAGTTTTATAACAAAGAAGGAGCAGATGAAATAGTATTTTTAGATATATCAGCTACTCATGAAGGAAGAGCTACAATGATAGATGTAATTAGAAAAACAGCAGAGAAACTATTTATCCCTCTTACTGTAGGAGGGGGAATTAAAAATATAAATGATTTTAGAGATATATTAAGAGCTGGGGCAGATAAAATATCAGTTAATTCATCAGCTATAAGAAATCCTAAACTTATAAAAAAGGCAGCAGAATGTTTTGGATCACAATGTGTTGTAGTGGCTATAGATGGTAAAAAACGAAAAGATAAGGATGGATGGAATGTATTTATAAATGGAGGCAGAATAGATACAGGCCTTGATGCTATAGAGTGGGCAAGAAAGGTTGAGAAATTGGGAGCCGGTGAGATACTACTTACAAGTATGGATGCAGATGGTACAAAAGAAGGCTACGATTTAGAGTTTACAAATGAAGTTTCAAAGGCAGTAAATATTCCTGTAATTGCTTCAGGAGGATGCGGAAAACTGAAACATTTTGGAGAAATTTTTGAAAAAAGTTCAGCAGATGCAGCATTAGCAGCTTCATTATTTCATTTTAAAGAATTAAGCATAAAGGAAGTTAAAAACTATTTAAAAGAAGAAGGCTTTAGTGTAAGACTTTAGTTTCATATATTTAAATTTTAAGATTTTATAGGTGAAATTCATTCTATATAAAGATTATAAATGATTACAAATAGATGTTGTAATTCTCATCTCCATATTTTTAAATAAAGGATGTTAGATTATGTGGTTATAAATTAAAATGGAGGATAAAAATGAATTTACAGAAAATATTAAAGAAAATAGATTTTAAAAAAGGATCAGGTCTTATACCTACTATTATTCAGGATTTTTACTCAGGGGAAGTTTTAATGTTAGCATATATGAATAAAGAGTCTCTAGAAAAAACTATTGAAACTAATACTACTTGGTTTTGGAGCAGATCTAGAGAAGAACTTTGGAATAAGGGAGCAACTTCAGGTCATTTTCAATATGTTAAAAGTATTCATATAGATTGTGATGGAGATACTCTATTAATTAAAGTAGAGCAAATTGGACCGGCATGTCATACTGGGCATAGAAGTTGCTTTTATACAACATTAATATAAATGTATTAATTATAAATAGAAAAAATTACATGTAGGAATTAATGTTATAAAATGGATAAGGGGAAGGATGTGAGTATTTGGTGGTTTGATGTAATTTATAAACATTTGATCACTAAAGGCAAATTATGAATAAAGATAATGTGTTAAATAATTTATTCAATATAATAGAGGACAGAAAGGATAAGCCCATAGAAGGTTCTTATACTGGATATTTATTTGAAAAAGGATTGGATAAAATATTAAAAAAAGTCGGAGAAGAGAGTTCAGAGGTAATTATAGCGGCTAAAAATGAAGACAAAGAGGAACTGATAAAAGAAATATGTGATTTAACCTATCATATAATGGTTTTAATGGCAGAAAAACAAATAAAATTACATGGTATAGAAAAAGAATTAGAAAAAAGAAGAGAAAAAATATGCAATAAAAAAAATGAAAGAAAAACAATAGAGAGATTATAAAAATAGGAAGATTCAATATAATTATTGTAATTTGAAGTATTTTCATTAATAGATTAAAATAAACGTATATTTATAAATTTAAAATAGTTAATAAATGAAAAAAGTATTAATATTTTTATAAGGGGGATAACATGTCTAAGGATATAGATTTGCTAATTCACAAAAGGCACATTAACCACAGGGGATATGTAAAAAAGAAAAATCAAATTCCACAGGCAATAAGTATATGTATAATAAGTTTATTAGTAGGAACTATTTTATGGAAAATGAATCCTGATAATATATTTTATTGGCTTATAGGTATAGCTATTGGTTTTGTATTAAGAAAATCTAGATTTTGCTTATGTGGGGCTTTTAGAGACCCATTTTTGTTTAATAATACAAAACTTTTAAGAGGAGTAATAATTACTATTATAATTAATACTTTAGGCTTTGGAATAATACAGTATTATTATCTTAAAGGAAATATTATGAGTTATGACAATATTCCTGGAAACGTTACTTCCTTTGGATGGCATATAGCTATAGGAGCTTTTATTTTTGGTATAGGCATGGTTATAGCTGGTGGTTGTGCATCAGGAATACTTATGAGAATAGGTGAGGGACATGCTCTTCCATGGATAGTATTTATAGGAATGATAATAGGGAATCTTTTAGGAGCTAAAGACTATTCTTTTTGGTATGATAAAATTATTAAAAACTCAAAAGTTATTTATTTTCCTGAATATATTGATATAAGAATTGCAATAGCAATACAAATAATTATACTTATAATTATATATAAATTCCTTTCTTTTAAAGAAAAGAGAAATTTTGAGGAAAAATAATGGAGGAACAGTTATGGAAGTAAAGGATTTAGATTGTCTATATGAGCCCTGTCCAATACCTTTAGTTAGAGCAAGTCAAGAATTAAAAAAAATGAAAACTGGAGATATTGTAGTTTTACATTCAGATCAAAGTTGTATAGGGGTTATGGCAGAAGAATGGGCAAAACAAAATAACTATGAAATAAAAGTAATTGAAGTGGATAATGGTGAATGGGAAGTTTATATTCAAAAATAATAAAAAGGGGATAAAATATGAAATGCATAAAGGATAGATTAAAAAAGCCCTGGCCTTATTGGATAGGTGGGATACTGCTAGGTATTTTAAATGTAGCTCTTTTAGCAACAACGGGGGTTGCGTGGCATGTCACTAGTGGGTTTTTGCTATGGGGTGCAGCAGTATTAGACTTTTTGGGAGCTGAACCATTGAAGTGGGATTTTTTTAATATATTTAATGTACAATATAAGGAGATATTATTAAATCATAGCTTAGTTATAAATAAATTTACTATTTTAAATATAGCAGTTATTATAGGATCTTTAATAGCAACTTTATTTGCTTCTCAATTTAACATAAAAAAAATCAAAAATAGAAAACAAGTAATTATTGCTTTAATAGGTGGTATAATCATGGGCTATGGAGCTAGGCTTGCTTCTGGATGTAATATTGGTAGCTTTTTAATAGGTATATCATCTTTTTCTTTACATGGTTGGATATATTGGATTTTTATTACTTTAGGAGCCTTTATAGGTACATTAATATTAAAGAAGTTTATATTATAACATAGATAATATAAACTTCTTTAATTTTTATTAGCAGAATCCTCTTTTTCTAGATATTATAAAATCAACAAACATTTTTTCGTATTTGGTAAATACATAATTTTTTCGAAATATTACATAATAATTAAATTTAATATCTATATTTTCTAAATTTATATGCTTAATACTTTCTTTTTTTAACTCTTTTTTCACCGTTAGTTTAGGTAAGAAAGCAAAGCCTTTTCCGGCACATATGGAAGACTTAATAGCTTCTGGAGAGTTAAGATTATATACAATGTTTAGGTCATCTATACTAATTCCTTTTTCAGAAAGAGCTTTTTTTACTAAATATGTGGCATTAGATGTTTTTTCTCGTAAAATTAAGGGTAAATTTTTTAATTCTTCTAAAGTGATACTATCTTTGTTATACCCATTATTTCCCACCAAAATTAATTCATCTGAGGTTATAAGTTTTGCATCTATACTTTTATCCTTAGGCAGATCTTGAATAATTCCAATATTACTAGAGTGATCACATAATTTTTCCATAACCTCGGTAGAATTTAATATTTCCATATCTATGTCCACTTCTTTATTAAACTTTTTAAAAATGTATATGCTGCAAGGTAGTGCATATTCACCCACACTTTTACAAGAGCTTATGATTAATCTAGGTCTAGTCTTTTTTATATTTTTAATATCCCTTTCTATATTGTCTTTCATAGATAGAATAGTATCCGCATAATTGTATATAATTTTACCTTCCTCTGTAGGTTTCACTCCCTTATTACTTCTTATTAATAGATCTGCTCCAATTTCTTTTTCAAGATTTTTAAGTTGCATACTAAGCCCTGGTTGGGTAAGGTGCAGAGCTTCAGCTGCCTTTGATATGCTGTTATATTTTACAGTTATATAAAAAGATTGGAGATATTCAAAATTCATATATGTTCACATCCTTAGAATTAATAATTTTAGATAACTGATATATAAGTAACTGTTATGCAGTATAACACTTACTTATTATAAAATAGGGTGCAATGATATTATAATAAAAATAGGGATTGAGAGAAAATTAACAAACACACTTTATTATTTTCATTATAATCTACATTTGTATAAAAATAAATAGGAAAGAGAGGGGATAAGTATAATCAACATATTTGGAGAAGCAGTAAATTTTTTAAGTACAAATTTATGGAACATTTTTTTGCCTTTTATAATAATAGCAGCTTTATATGTAAATTATAAAAGAAAAAATTTTTTTAATGTAATAAGCAAAAAAGATCCTAGTAAGATAGAGTTTAATAAAGTGAAAAATGCCCTTTCAATTTCATTATCTTCAAAGATTGGTACAGGAGCTGTAATAGGAGTATTGGCTGCCATGTGGAAGACTTCCCAAAATGGTATAGGTGGAGAGGCCGTAGTACTTTGGGTTATTATTGGCATGATTTTACTCATTCCATTAACTTATTCAGAGGTTTTTTTTACTCAAGTAATAAATAAAACTCCAAGGAATTTTATAGAACGATATATTAATAAAAAAGTTGCAGCTGTTTATGCAGTATCTTTAGTTATATTATATTCTTTTGGATTTACAGGTTTTCAAATGACAGGAGTTCAAAGTGTAGTTAAAATTTTTGCTAAACAAAATTTCAACTATAACTTTACGACTAAGGGTAGATTAATTTTTATAGTTATACCAATTATATTTATAGTATCTTCTATAGTTTTAACCAAAAGCTATAAACTTTTTATTAATGTATTAGGTTCTCTTGTTTCTTTATTAATTATTTTATATGCAGGATTCTTTTTAGTATTTTTATTTATAACAAGGAGTTTTATACCAGAGTATTTATCTATAATTTGGAGAGATTTCTTAACCTTTAAGACTGCAGCTACAGGTATTCCTATAGGACTTATTGTGGGATTTCAAAGGATTATCCAAGTAAGTGAAACAGGATTAGGAACCAGTGCTTTAGCTAGTTCAGATATGATGAATTCTCCCAGGAGAGAGGCTATGATTCAGACCATTGCAACTATTATTACTATATGTAATGCAATTATAATAACGTCCTATGTATTTACTTATGGAAGATATAATCTTAACGGGGTAGTTTTATCAGGAGATGGATTAGATAGAATTGCTAGTTATTTAAACAGCGCTTATGGAGTTACGGGTTTTTTAGGACAAAGTATAATAATTATGTTTTTTTTAACCTGTGGTTTTACTACAGTTTTAAGTTCGTATCATTTTATTAATACAATTATTTATTTTAATGAAAATAAGAGGATAGTATTTTATATATGCTTAGTAACAGCTTCGGGGCTATTAAGTGTATCAAATTTTGATATGATTTTTGATGCAGTGGACTTATTGATGTTCATTGTAGCAACAATAAATATAACTGCTCTTTGTATATTTGTATATAAGGATATACAAAATTATAAAATTAAGTGATCAATAAGTTTTATTTATAAATACAGCCATTATAAGGGGCTTAATACCTTGTAGAGTATATTTTAATGGAGGTATAAATTATGAGCAAAAAATATTTAATAATAGGAGGAGTTGCTGGTGGTGCATCTACCGCAGCTAGACTTAGAAGACTTAGTGAAAAAGATCAAATAATAATGTTTGAAAAAGATCCATATGTATCCTTTTCAAATTGTAGCTTACCTTATCATTTGAGTGGAGTTGTAGAGGATTCCAATAGTTTAGTACTTATGACTCCAGAGCAATTTAAAGCTCAATACAATATAGAGGCTAGAGTAAATAATGAAGTTATAACAATTAATAGAGATAAAAAAGAAGTTACAGTTAAAAATACATTAACAGGAGAAGAATATTCTGAAAATTATGATAAATTGATCTTATCACCAGGAGCGACACCAATAGTTCCAAAAATTAAAGGGATTGAAAATGTAAATATATTTACAGTAAGAAATGTAATGGATATAGAAAGATTAAGTGAAAAATTAAAAAATAAAAAAGTTGAAAATATATCTGTTATTGGAGGAGGTTTTATAGGGGTTGAAGTTGCTGAAAATTTAAAAGAAGCAGGAAACAATGTTACTTTAATTGAAGCTATGCCTCATATTATGAAACCCTTTGATTATGATATGGCACAAATTTTACACAAAGAATTTTATGATAATGGTGTGAATTTAATTGTAAAAGATAAGGTTAGTGCTTTTGAAAAAGATACAGTAGTTTTAGAATCTGGAAGAAAAGTACAGGCTGAGGCTGTAGTTATGGCCATAGGTGTAGCTCCAGATACAAGACTTGCAAAGGCATCAGAATTAGAAATTGGAGAAACTGGAGCTATAAAAGTAGATCAAAACTATAGAACTAGCGATAAGGATATATATGCAGTAGGAGATGCTATTGAAGTTTATCATGCCCTAGCTAGAAAAACTACTAAACTACCTTTAGCAGGACCTGCTCAAAAAGAAGCAAGACAGGTGGCAGATCATATTCATGGAAGAGTTGTTAGGAATACAGGCTTTATAGGAAGTTCAGTAATTAAATGTTTTGATTATAATGCGGCAGCCACAGGACTTAATGAAGAAATGATAGAAGCATTGAAATTAGACATAAAATATGAGGTGGCTAAGGTAATACCGGGAGATAAAGTAGGATTAATGCCAGATTGTGAGCCTCTACATTTTAAATTGATTTTCGAAATTCCTACAGGGAAAGTATTAGGAGCACAAGCCATTGGTAAAGGAAACGTGGATAAGAGAATAGATGTAATTGCTACAGCAATTAAATTTGGAGCTACTGTAGATGATCTAAGAGACTTAGAACTATGCTATGCACCACCTTTTGGAACTGCTAAAGATGTAGTGAATTTTGCAGGCTATGTAGCATGTAATTTATTACAGGATGAATTTAGACAAGTTAGAGAAAAAGATATAAGAAATATCGTAAGAGAAAAAGCTTTAATCATAGATGTAAGAGAAAAACATGAATATGAATTAAGTCATATTATTGATGCAAAAAATATACCTCTTAGTGAGTTAAGAGATAGAATAAATGAAATACCTAAAGATGAGCCTGTGTATTTACACTGTAGAAGTGCTCAAAGAAGTTATAATGCATTAAAGGCTCTTAAAAATTTAGGTTATGAAAATATTTATAACGTTTCTGGTGGATTTTTAGGAATTTCTTTTTATGAATACTTTGATGACATAACTACTGAAAGAGAAAAAATTCTTACAGATTATAACTTTTTATAAAATTAGAAATTGAGTAATTTAGCTTATTTAAATAACTATAAGGATTCTATGGTTCAAAGGGATCTTTTATTTCAATTGAACCATAGCAATTCTTAACTAGCCTATTAGTTATAACAATGGATTAAATTAACATGGATGGAGGGAATGATTTTATGAATAAAAAACAGATATTCTCAGGATTTATAATTTCAATATTAATGATCATATTTGCTATAGTACAGTCCAATAGAAATTATAAGCTAGGATTGTTTTTAATAAGTGGCCTTGCCATAGGTTATTTAATGCAAAGATCAAGATTTGGTTTTGCAGGAGGTATAAGAAAACTATATGTTACAGGAGAATCAAGTCTTACTAAAGCACTACTTTTTCTTTTTTCTATTTCATTAATAGTTACAGCGGCTATTCATTATGGAGCCCATGTTAGTGGAGCTGAAGTAGCTTATAGAGCTTCAGAGGGAGTTAAAATAATACCTGGAACTCAAAGTGTATATCCTGTAAATTTAGCTACAGTATTTGGGGGAATACTTTTTGGAATTGGTATGATGCTAGGTGGAGGATGTGCTTCAGGTACTTTAACAGATGCCGGTGAAGGGGAAGCTAGAGCTCTTATAGTATTATTATTCTTTATAACAGGTTCTCTATGGGGAGCACATGATATGCCATGGTGGAAAAGTACTCCTGTTTATACTTGGAATAAGAGTGTTTATTTGCCAGATGTTTTTGGATATATGGGAGCTATTTTAGTTTCTTTATTAGGATTTTTAGGAATTTATATATTTACTAAGAAATATGAAAATAAGAGAAAAAGAGAAAACACATATATACCTTTAGAATATGATAGCTGGCAACAGGAATTGCCAGAGACTAATGAATATAAATTTTTTAGTAAGGAAACTTATCATAAATTTTTTGTGAAAAGATGGTCTTTTTATACAGGAGCAGTTTTACTAATGATAATGTTTGAAGTAATATTGTTAACTACAGCCAAAAATTGGGGAGTTACTTCTACATTTGTAGAGTGGGGAGCTTGGCTTTACCAATCTTTAGGAATAGTAGATGTTTCTAATTGGCCATATTTTGCAGATAAGATGAAAACTATAAATGCTGGTTTTATTAATGATCCAGGTTCTATGAGAAACTTAGGAATAATAATAGGAGCTTTAATATCTCCGCTTTTAGCAGGACATTTTTCTTTTAAGAGAGGTTTTAAATTAAGAGATATAATTTTTTATGCCTTAGGAGGTATATTTATGGGATATGGAGCAAGATTAGCTTCAGGTTGTAATATTGGAGCTTTATATGCTGCTATATCTAGTATGTCTTTATCTGGTTGGGTATTCTTACCTTCATTAACTTTAGGAGGTATAATAGGAGTTAATTTAATTAAAAAATTCAATATTAATTCATAATGAAATTCAAAATATATAAAAATTCTAAAACAAATTCATACTCATTAGTATTCTCTTGATAATATGAATATTATAAAAGAAATCACTAAAAATCGACTATAAACTAAGTTGGTTTTTAGTGATTTTAATTTTAGAAAATAAAATTGTTTTATACTTTAAATGTTCATATTAATTTGTAATTTACAGTTATATTAATTTATTTTAGTAATGGTTATAGAAGCAGAATAAGTATTTTCTGAAATCCTTATAAAATCCTTATAATTGTAGTTTAGAGTAAATATTGAACAGAAGGAGAGGATGATTAATATGGAAAAATATATTTTACAAACAAAAGATATTTGTAAAGTTTTTAAAGGTCAGCATGCAGTAAACAATATTTCAATTACAGTGAGAGAGAATTCTGTGTACGGATTATTAGGGCCTAATGGGGCAGGAAAATCTACTATGTTAAAAATGCTAACAGGAATGTTGCGGCCTACATCTGGACAGATTATATTTCATAATCATCATTGGACTAGGAAGGATTTAGTGAGTATTGGTGCTCTTATTGAAGCTCCACCCCTTTATGAAAATTTAACTGCAAGGGAAAATTTAAAAGTTCGTACTACTCTTTTAGGATTAAAAGACTCACGAATTGATGAAGTATTAAAAATTGTTGATTTAACCAATACAGGTAAAAAAACTGCTGGTAAGTTTTCGATGGGTATGAAACAACGTTTAGGAATTGCCATTGCTCTACTTAACAATCCTAAACTATTGATATTAGATGAACCAACAAATGGTCTTGATCCTATTGGTATTCAAGAACTACGTGAATTAATTCGATCATTTCCAAAACAAGGAATAACAGTTATTTTATCCAGCCATATTTTAGCGGAGGTTCAGCTTATTGCAGACCACATTGGAATTATAAGTAATGGGATCTTAGGATATGAAGCAAAAATTAATCCTTCAGAGAATTTAGAAACACTTTTCACAGAAGTGGTAAAAAAGAACAAGAAAAGGAGGACATAAAAATGTTAAATTATATAAAAGCTGAAAAGCTTAAATGTAAAAGAACCTTTGGGAAAAAGAACACTTATATAGCTCCAATTACTGTTTTGCTACTTGCATTTTTATCACCATTGTGGTATCAAGCTTGTGCATTTAATTGGTGGTATCTATTAATTTTGCCGGGATTTATTGCTTTGAGTTGTTACTTTGTACATCAAAAGGAGGAAAAAAAATTAAATTATAGAGCTGTATTTTCTTTACCTATTGATTTAAGAAAGACCTGGATTGCTAAAAATATTATGATTTCTATGAATTTATTTATTGCTTGTATGGTTTTATTAATTGGTATTAATTTAGTTGGAGTATTTTTTAGTGGGGCTCACAATATTCCAGTTTTAAATACTGTAATGGCTACTATTATTATGGTTATAACATCTTTATGGCAGATTCCTTTATGTTTATTCTTATCAAAAAAGCTTGGAGCTTTTGGAGTTATACTAATAAATGTTGGAGCAGGAGTGATTTTTAGTATAAGTATGGTGTCTAAGTCTTTATGGTGGTTATGTCCTTACACATGGACAACTCGATTAATGTGTCCAACACTAGGAATATTACCAAGTGGACTATTTGCAGAACCAGGAGATCCATTATTAAACCCTAATGTTATTCCTATAGGAATTGGTATGTCTATTTTATTATTTATTATCCTTATGTTTATTACAACCAATTGTTTTAAGAATCAGGAGGTAGCTTAAGTATGATCAGTTTATTTAGGTGTATAAAATCGGATTTTTACAAACTAAAACGTACTCCTATTTTATGGCTACATGTTTTTATTCCATTTTTAGGTTCGTTTTTATTTTTACTTTATTATTCTTTTGGTTCTAAAGGGAATATAGATTCAATCTGTGGGTACTTAGAGACAGTGGCAATAGTATTTCCATTATTAATAGGTTTAATGAGTGGCATGGTTATAGAACAAGAGGAGAGAGCAGGAAATTTTCAAATGCTTTTAAGTAGCACAAAGTGCAAGAGTGTTACCTATCTAAGTAAATTGATTTTATTACTTTTATTAGGAATTTTTTCTCTAATAATTGCTATAGGAGTTTTTGCACTTGGTTTTAAAAAGATGGATGCTATGTTTTATGTACAGGAAGCAATTGTTTTATTTGTAGCAAATATTCTTATTTATATTTTACATGTATTAGTAACCCTTAAATTGGGGAGAGGAGCTTCCATAGGCTTGGGAATTGTTGGAACCTTACTTTCAGCACTAATGATTACAGGTTTAGGAGACAGAGTATGGCAGTGGACACCTTGGGCCTTTGGAGTTAGATTTTGTGACTATACTATGTTAAAAATAATAGATCCCTCAAATTATAATATTGTTTCTAGAGAAGTGGGAAGGGGATTTTTTATTATGATACTTGAAGTTTGTATTGCTTTAATAGGTAGTTTTTTATGGTTTAAGTATTGGGAAGGTAGAAAATCTTATGAATAAAGAAAAAGGATAAGATATTAAATTTGAAGAATTATAAATTAAATAAAGACTTAAAAAATACAGCATATATTATTAATAACAGGCTGTATTTTTTTCTCATAGAGTTTATAATTAAAAATGAAAAATATCATAAAGGCAGGAGGATATTATGTCAAAAATACTTGCAATTGATGATGAGGAAGATATTTTAATTCTTATTAAAAATGTTCTTTCCAAAGACAATCATTTAGTAACTACAGTAAAGGAAGCAAAAGATATTCCATTAAATGATTTTGTAAAATTTGATTTGATTTTATTGGATGTAATGATGCCTGATATTGATGGATTTACTTTGTGTAAGGAAATTAGAGGGATGGTAGACTGTCCAATTCTTTTTTTAACGGCAAAAACTATGGAAAGTGACATTATGTTTGGATTAGGAATTGGTGGGGATGATTATATAACAAAACCTTTTGGAGTAGGAGAATTAAAGGCTAGAGTAAATGCTCATCTTCGCAGAGAGCATCGTGAAAAACGACATATTTTTGTAGCTTCAGATATTATATTTAATTTATCCAGTAAGGAAATTAAAATAGGTGATGTAAAGGTTCCATTCACAAAGGGAGAGTATGCTATATGTGAATACCTCGCAAGAAATTCAGGGCAGGTGTTTTCTAAAGAACAGATATATGAAGCGGTTTATGGTTATGATGGAGAAAGCGATAGTTCTGCTATTACAGAGCATATTAAAAATATTAGAGCTAAGTTAAAAGTTTTTGATATGTCACCAATAGAAACTGTTTGGGGAATTGGGTACAAATGGGTATAAATAAAAAACAGGCCACATTAAAAACTGTTTTTCTTAGGTATCTATTAGCATTAGCTCTTGCTTTTTTTGCAGCAATAATAATTGAAATAATTATTGCAAGCTTAGGGATGCAAATGAATTTTTTTAATAGTGCTAATTATAGTGAAGATTTAGCAAGACGAGCAAAGCCTATACTCCAATCTGCAGAAAAGATTACAGAAGATATGATTCCTAATGGATGTAAATTTGCTGTATTTGATAAAGAATTTAAGGTTATTACAACAGATCTTAAAGAGGAAGATTTAAAACAAGCAACTTTATATGCTAAAGGTATTAGTAGAAAAAATGGAGATAAGAAAAGTTATTATTTTATTGAAAGAAAAGATGGATTTTGTGTATTGCAATATTATATTAAAATGAGCTATTCTTCAGAATGGATGAATGAACATTTTCCTAATCCAGAATTTTTATTAATTACAATTCTTATTTTAGGATGTTTAATTGGAGCTTTTATTATTTCTATAGTTTTTGCAAAAAATTTAAAAAATAATTTAATTCCTTTAATGAAGGCTACTGAAAAAATAAAAGAACAGGATTTAGATTTTGAAATTGAAAATTCTCCTATAAAGGAATTTAATGATGTATTATGTTCTATCTCTGATATGAAAGAGGAACTAAAAGAGTCTTTAAAAGAGCAGTGGAATTTAGAGAAGACTAAAAAAGATCAGATATCTTCTTTAGCCCATGATATCAAAACTCCTTTAACTATTATTAAAGGGAATACTGAACTTTTAAAAGACTCTTATCTTAATAATGAACAGAAAGAATATATTGGGTTTATAGAAAAGAATTCAATACAGATTGAAAAGTATATAAAACTGCTTATTGATATGTCAAAAGGGAAATTAGAGTTTTTAGAAAAATTGCAGAAAACTAACACAAAGGAATTTGTCTATGACATTTATAATCAACTAATTGCTCTTGCGGGCCCAAAGGAACTACATATTAATTTCCAACAAAAAGATATACCAGAAAATATAATCATAAATAAAGAAGCTATGCATAGAGCTATAATAAATATAATTTCTAATGCAGTGGACTATTCATCCTGTAATAGTAATTTATATTTTTATGTTGAAGGTAAAAGTGACTCTGTTGAATTTTCAGTTATTGATAGTGGTAAAGGATTTTCTAATGAGGATTTAAAAGCTGCTAAGAAACAATTTTATATGGGAGATTCAAGTAGAACATCAAAAACACATTGGGGTATGGGGCTTTATATTGCAGATTCTATTGTAAAACAACATAATGGAATTTTAACTATTGAAAATTCACATCAAGGAGGAGGAAAGGTAATAATTAAAATACCTTTATTAAATGACTTTTAGGTTTGCTAAAGTTTATTTAGAATAATTACTTTTAAGCAAGAATGGCGTAAAAATAAATATTTTAAAAATAGATCACTAGAAATTAATTAAGATTTTGATTAATTTTTAGTGATTTTAATTTGAAAAACAATAAAATTTAAAAAAATTAAGAAAAATATATAAAAAATAATTTGTTTAATTATTCTATATGTATGAATAATTAAATGAATAAATAAAAAAAGTAAACGATACAAATA